>ENA-ORBV01001203-ORBV01001203.1-microbial-mat-metagenome-genome-assembly--contig:-NODE-1203-length-58343-cov-11.980143_pt1 | contig 58343 bp, 40 predicted proteins | sample MGYA00237777_ERZ505514 | MGnify/ENA primary metagenome ERZ505514 (study PRJEB26160, sample SAMN06269048) | microbial mat metagenome | isolation source: Oligotrophic lake microbial mat | place...
GGACACGGGGGCGGGGGGCATTACTTTCAGCTCATTTGATGCGATCACGGGCGGCGATGATAATGATATTTTCATCGTCTCCAACACAGGAACCCTAACCGGGGCGCTGGACGGCGGGAATGGCGAGGATACCCTGGATTACAGTTCCAACACTTTCGCGGTGACGGTGGATCTGGATTCGGGCGGAGCGACTCATCATTCCACCACGATCAGCTTTAGCAACATGGAGGCCCTGAGTGGCAACGGAACGGCCACAACGCTATTCCTGACTTCCAATGATGAGGTCGTCACGATTTCGTCCGCTGGCGCCGGGGATGTGGATGGAACGTTTACGTTCGATGGAGTGACTGATCTGGATGGCAACGGGGGAGTGAATGAATTGGTCAATGGGACTTCCGGGGGTGTTACTTATAGGGTGAATGGGGGTGATCTGGGGGAAATGACAGGACTGATTGACTTCAATGACTTTGGCACCCTGACCGGAAGCGGGTCCAACGACAGTTTTGTTTTGGCAGATGGCGGCAGTCTTAGCGGGGCCATTGATGGTGCGGGGGGAAGCAACACGCTGAGTTACGTTTCCAGGACGGCTTCGGTAGCGGTGGATCTCGAGCAGGAGTCGGCCACGGACATTGCGGGAGGCTTTGCCAATATCGTGAGTTTCATTGGAAGCGGCGTGGCGGGAGACAGCCTGGCCGGGGCGGATCTGGTCAACACCTGGACATTGACCGGTGTTGGTAGAGGCACGGTTGATAGTGTAAATTTCGACGGATTTGAAGATCTGGTGGCGGGGAATGACGAGGATCTCTTCGTGATTGGTGAGGCAGCGGACTTTGCTTCCATCACGGGCAACGGAGGCAATACAAGGCTGGACCATTCAGGCAATACCTTGGGGGTGACCTTCGATCTGGACAGCGGCGATGGGACCCACGGTTCGATCACGATCAATACATCCGGCGTTACAGCCTTGTCAGGAAATGGATTGGATACAACCTTGATCCTGACGAGTTCAGACGAAATAGTAACTCTCACGGGTAGTGGAACAGGGGATGTGGACGGGAATCTTGAATTTGACGGGGTGACCCTGGTGGATGGAAATGGGGGTAGTGACGAACTGGTGAACGACACGGGAGCCAGCCAGGTGTTTGCCATCGCGGATACGGATGAAGGTTCAATTACAGGCATTCTTTCCTACACGGGCTTCGGGAATCTGCGTGGAGACGGGTCCGATACCCTGAGTTACTCGGGCTACACGGGAGGAGCAGTCACGGTGAATCTGGAGGATTTGACGGCGACGGCGCTCAATGGGGAGTTTGATGGAATATCGGTGTTTATAGGAAGTAGCGACAGCGGGGATACGTTGATTGGTGAGGATGCGGGTTTGGCTTGGATGATCAACGTGGCCAATGGAGGGTCTGCGGGAGCAACGACATTTACCTTTTTTGAAAACCTGACGGGTGGCAGTGGAACGGACGGGTTTAGCTTTACCAATGCAGGAAGCCTATCGGGATCACTGGATGGTGGAGGAGGAACCAATACCCTGACGGGAGATGCGGACGGTAATGCCTTCACGATAACGGGTGTTAATAGTGGAACCCTGACGGGTAAGATTACTGGTGGCTGGAGCGGTATCGGGAATCTGGTGGGAGGGGCAGCCGTGGACAGTTTTGCATTTGGAGGGGCAGGGGAGTTGACTGCGCTGGACGGAGCCGGTGGAAGCGACACGTTAGCCGGGGATGATATAGCCAGAAATTTTTCCATCACTGGCATTAATGAGGGAACGCTGGCCGGATTGATCGGGGGAACCTGGTCTGCGATTGAAAATCTGGCGGGAGGATCGAACAATGATTCGTTTGTGTTCAGCAATGGAGCGGCCTTATCTGGAACGATAGATGGGGGCGGCGGAGGCAACAACTTGGACTACGGCACTTACACGATCGCGATCATTGTGAATCTGCAGACAGGATCTGCCACGGGGACGGGAGGCTTCAGTAACATCGGAAGCTTCATGGGAGGGACGGCTTCGGATACCTTGACGGGAGCAGATCCAGCAACGACCTGGGCCATCACTTCAAACAACTCCGGATCTGCGGGAAGCGTGAATTTCAGTTCATTTGAAAATCTGACGGGAGGAAGTGGCAATGACAGTTTCGTCTTTTCAGATGGGATCGGCGTGAATGGAACGACCGATGGAGGCGGGGGAATTAACACTCTGGATTACAGTGCTTATTCAACAGCAGTCAGTGTGAACCTGCAAAGCCTGACGGCGACCGCTACGGGAGGATTCAGTAATATCGGAAGTTTAATTGGAGGAACGGTATCGGACACGCTCACCGGGGCGGATTTAACCAATAGCTGGAGTCTGACCGGACCCGGATCGGGAAGTGTGGGAGGCGTGAGCTTTAGCGGTTTTGAGTCACTGGTTGGCGGAAGCGCGACAGACAATTTTCAGTTTTCTAGCCCAGCGTCCTATACTTCGATTAATGGCGGACTGGGAAGTGACACAGCCGATTATTCCCTGTTGGCAGGACCGTTTTCGCTGATCGCGGGGGATCTGACAATGTTGATGGGGGCTTCCGCGTTTTCCAGTATTGAGTCCATAACCGGTTCGGCCTCCACAGCCAACTTGGTGAACGGACAGAATGTGGACACGACCTGGGATGTAACCGGGCTCAATGCCTTCACGGTGGCAGGCATCAACTACAATGGATTTGAAAACATCACGGGTGGCAGCGCGGCGGATACCTTCAATTTTGAGACAGCAGGGTCGTTGACCGGTTCGTTGAACGGCGGTTCCGGCGGAAACACCTTAAGTTATTCGGGCCGGTCAGCGTCAGTGAGCGTGAATCTGCAGACCGGGGTGGCGACAAGCATCGGCGGAACTTTCAGTAATATTGGTGATTTTGTGGGAGGTAATAATACAGCGGACAGTTTGACCGGAGCGGATGTGACACAGACTTGGACGATTGACGGGTTGAACAGCGGCAACATCGGAGGGACGCTGACCTTTACGGGATTTGAAGGACTGACCGGTGGGAATCTGAACGATGTCTTTGCGATGGCGGACGGCGGCTCGATCGGAAGCATCGCCGGTGGAGGAGGAACGACCAACACGTTGGAATACAGTGCCAGAACCGGGGCGGTGAGCGTTAACTTTGGAACAGGAGTAGCGACGGGAATCACAAACTTCAGCGGGATCAATACGTTGTTGGGTAATGCAGCGACCTCTCTGACGCTGAACGCGGGCAACGACAGTGTGCAGATCACAACGGCCAATGCCGGGAACGTGAACAGTGGACAGTTGACTTACAGTTCGGTGCAGACATTGGACGGAGCTGGAGGAAGCAATACTTTGATCGGGCGCACTGTAGACAATACTTTTGTGGTGACCGGAACCGACAGTGGAACGGTGGATGCAGTGGCTTTCAGCAATTTCGGGAATCTGACAGGCAATGCAGTGGCGGATCAGTTCCAGTTCCAGGTGGGAGGAATCTTAACCGGTGCAATCGACGGCGCTGGCGGGACAAATACCCTACAAGGGGACGATGCCAACCGGAGTTGGATCATCAACGGAAACTCCACAGGATCTGTTAGTGTATTGGTGGGATCATTTGCTTTCATTCAAAGTCTGGTGGGAGGCAATCTGGCAGATACGTTCATCGTGGCGAATAGTGGGGTGATGGCCTCCATTAATGGAGGTTCGGGATCGGACGCCTTGGATTACAGCACCCGAACAGGTGTGGTGAGCGTGAGTTTTTTCGGAGGATCTGGCAGTGGCACAGGTGTGACGGCCTACAGCAATATCGGAGTGTTGACAGGTAATACCTCAACCTCGCTGGCCCTGAATGCGGGCAACGACAGTGTGCAAATCACAGCGGCCAATGCGGGGAACGTGAACAGCGGGCAGTTGGTTTACAGTTCGGTGCAGACATTGGACGGAGTGGGCGGAATTAATACCCTGATCGGACGCAACGTGGCCAACACCTTTGCGGTGACCGGGATGGACAGTGGAACGGTGGACGGAGTCGCTTTCAGTAATTTCGGGAACCTGACAGGTAATGCGGCGGCGGATGTGTTCCAGTTACAGACGGGTGGCAGCCTGAGCGGAAATATCAATGGAGCAGCAGGTGCGAATACGTTGACTTATGCGGGACGTGCGGCTGCGGTGAACGTAAACCTGCAGTCCGTGGTGGCAACGGACATTGCTGGAAGCTTCAGCGCTATTGGTGAATTTGTGGGCGGCAGCAATACGGGAGACAGCCTGACCGGAGTCAATGCGGTGCAGACATGGACGATCAATGGAGTGGGCAGCGGCAACATTGGTGGAACGGTGACTTTTGCTTCCTTTGAAAATGTCAACGGTGGCTCGCAGGCTGATACTTTCACCTTCAGCGGCATTGGCTCTCTCGCTGGTTCTTTGAATGCGGGTGCTGGAAATGATCTCATCAACCTTGGAGCCGCAGGTGTGACCGGAGGCAATGTTGATATGGGTGACGATGACGACACTCTGAATATGGGTAGCGGTGGAAGCATTACGGGAACGCTGACGGGAGGAAACGGAACGGACAATATCAGTTATGCAGGTAGAAGTTCGCTCGTGACGGTGAATCTGGCTTTGGCTTCTGCCACCGACATACTGTTAGGGGCTGCATCAGGATTTACCAGTATAGAGAACATCACAGGGGGATCCAATGCGGCTGATCAACTGACGGGGGCCAATGTTATTGGACAAAGTTGGGTGATCAATGGAACCAACACTGGAACAGTCGGTGGAATGGCTTTCAGCTTCAGCAGCTTTGAAAATCTGACTGGCGGAACCCAGACAGACAGCTTCACTTTTTCCGGTGCTGGTGCGCTCAGTGGCAATTTATCCGACCTGAATTCCGAAACGACTCTTTCCGGTGCAGTTGTGGCCGCTCGAATCCAATTGGTGAATGTCCTGCTTGCCTCGAATGTCGTTCTTAATACATCTGCTGCAAATGGAATGATCCAAGTGAGTGCTGTGAACGGGAACGGCTTTAGTCTGGGTTTTTCGAGCGGAACGGGAACCAAAACAATTTCGGGTGCTGTCACCCTGTTGAGTGCTGCCGCCGGTCCGGCTTTGAGTTTGCAGGGTATTGGGTTGACTACCTTCAGTAGCTCCGTGATCAGCACAGTGGGAGGGATTGACGGGTCGGGGGCCGGCAATGTGAATTTTGGAGGGAATGTAACCCTGGGTGATGGCAGCACTGGTTCCAACTTTGCCGGGTTGGTTACTTTCACTGCAGCCGGTGGGACGGCCTTCAGCGGCTTCGACGGGTTGATATTGAATGGCGGGCTTTCCTTGGGCGGCAATAGCAGCATTACTTCCAACGGTTCCACCCTATTACTGACGGCGTTGGACGGAAATGCCAACAGCCTGATTTTGAATGCGGGGACGGGAATCCTGACGATCAGTGGTGCTGCCATCGATCTAAGCTCCCTGACAGCTACGGCCACGACCAGTAATCTTCAGATTGTCACAACGAGCGGTAATCAAAGCTACACCGGTTCAGTGATTGGAACGGGACTGCTGACGGCGGACAACCTCACCTTACAGGGTGTGGGCAATGTTTCAGCCGGAGGCCTGACACGTCTACAGACTTCAGTCAATTCTCTGCTCCTGGGCAAGTCATCGGGAAATGCTTTCATCCAAGAGGTCAATGGAATCACTCTGAGCGGAATCAATGTGGGTGCGGATGCGGGATTTTTGGATCTCCTTGTCAGTGCAGGTGACATGACGCAAACAGAGTCTTTGGATGTGACGGGAGATGCGGTTCTGACCACGTCCGGAGGCTCGATCCGGCAAAGCGTAGGGGTTCTCAACTCAATCAACGCAACACTGGTTTCAGCCGGGGGTATCGGGACCCTTTTAGAGGCTTTTGATACCAGCACCACCGGTCTGGTCACTCTTGCCACATCAGGTATTGGTGCTGCAGGCGATATTAATTTGGTAGAAGCCAACGCACTTTCGACCTCCGCCTCGCGACTGCTGGTGACAACGGATGCCAGTAAACAGTCGGTTCGCCTGATTGCGGGCGGGGCTTCTTTTGCGATTACCCAGTCCTTCGGGAATACAACGGACGATCTGCTTCTATCCGCTGTCAACGGCTCGATTGTGATCGCCAATCCTGCCGCAGTAGTCTCCGCCGATGTGTTGGCGTTGCAATCAGGAGGGGCCAACGGAGACATCGGAACCCTGACGAATCCCCTGCGCACCAATGCTGGCACGGTTCAATTTACTGCCACGGGAAACGGACAGGTGCAGATCCGTGAAGCCAACATGGTTACGATCACTGGAAGCAGTGTTTCCGGAAATATCCGCATTATTTCCAGTGATACGCTAACGGTTGGCGGCAACATCAGCACCACCGGCAGTATTAGTCTGGAGACTTTGGACAACAATATCGAAGGGGTGACCGTTGGCACTCCCACCATCACGGCTAATTTTCTGAATATGGAAGCGCCGGGTTCGATTATTTTCAATAATCTGACCATCAATGCGGCAAGCGGTGTCAGTTTCAGCAACCTTGCTGCGCTTGGTAATCTTACGGTGGGAGGTAACTTCACCATGACGGCAGGAGGATCAATTTCGCAGATTGCGGGAACTTCCGTGAATGTCGGCGGTTTGTTTACGGTGAACGCAGTGGGACAATCCGTAGTTCTGGACCGGGCGGGCAACCAATTTGGTCTGGTTCGCATCAATGCCGCAAGTCTTGTCTTGAATGAATCAAACTCCACTCTTCTTGATCAGATTCAAGTAGCTGGTCTTTTGGATATCACCTCCGCCGGCTCCATCTCACAGGTCGCTCTTGCCGCGATCAGGGCCAGCAGTCTTCGTCTCAGTTCAGGCGGCACGATTTTGTTGAATAATTTCACCAATGAGGTTGCTGTTCTGGGCGATGTTGCCCGTGGTGGTTTTTTCCAGTTCTTCAACAGCACAGCTTTGGTCATAACCGGACTAATGAACACCGGGGACATCACATCTGAAATCGAGATCGTGACCCAGAGCAATATGACAATTCAGAATGGCACCCAAATTCGCGTTGATGGCGGAACAAGCGAACTCATTCTGGCAAGTCGGAGCGGGCAGTTCCTTAATCAGAGTGTTACGAATCCCCTTCTTCTCGGAGCGGCAAACCGCTTCCTCATTTATAGCGGCACAGAAGCCCTGACAACACTGGGTTCGATCTCCGCAACCTACACTCAATTTGGATCCCCCTATGCCCAGCCCGGCCTTGGTTCCGGTAACGGATTGCTTCTCCGCGAAATACTGGGCTTTGGGCCTGTGGTGGTGCTGAATCCGAGCAACCCCGTAGGAGGAAGCGTTAATACGAACGTGGGGGATTTCGGGCTGCGTTCCATCGAGTTGGATTTTAACGCGTCACGTTTAGGCCGCTTTGGAGCAGGTGGCTTTGAACGACTTTCGGTGATCGGCGCCAATGGGGAGGGATCACTGGGGGGATTGAGTCTGGAAGACATCATGAAAGTTCTGGAGAAGGATATTTCCAAGGAGGCCCGGGATGAGTTGATGGCTGCCTGGCAGTCGATGCAGGGCGAAGGGTTTGATCCGCGTGAGTCCATTCTGCCAGCGGGATTGGTTTATCTGCAGGACTCTATAGGGCGGGCCGTGGTTATTCTCCCCAGCCAGCTGATGGATTCCCTGGCACCGCTCCTGAATGACCAGGAACGTGCACGCCTGAGTTCCCTGCTGGCCGGACTGGGACAACCCTAAATCTGTTTTGACAGTGACACTCCTGACCGCAAAGCTCGTCGCACTCACTGCCATGGAAGAAGGTGTTACCACAGAACCGTTTATTGTTGGCATCTGCAATCGGATGTTAACAAGATCCGTACAATCAATAGTTTTTGTTTTGTTGGCATTCGCACTTCTCCCATCGCTCCCCGGCCAGGCCACACAAAGCGGAGCCGATGTAATTCCGCGCTTTGAAAGTATCGCTCCAAAAACCCCAGAACCGGAAGAAAAGCCGGTGCAACTTCCGGAAAAGCCCAAGGAAGCACCCGGGGAAGATGAAGTGCTGATTGAGTCGGTGGACGGGTTTTATTTCACTTCCAGCAAAGAAAAGATAGAGGTCAAAGGCCGAAAGGATGTGAAGGGTATCCGGGTGGAGGATGTTGAAGCTCTCAAGAATCCTGAATTTCAGGCCCTTATGGACAAGTATCTTAACAAACCGGTCAGTATAAAGACATTGAAGGAAATGGTGCGCGAACTGGTGGAATTTTACCGTGGGAAAGACCAACCCGTGGTGGATGTTATCATTCCGGAGCAGGAAATCACCTCCGGTGTGGTGCAGATTCTGGTGGTTGAAGGAAAAGTGGGTCTGGTCAAAGCAGAAGGGAGCCAATGGTTCGATTCGAAGATACTGACTTCCAAAATTCGATTACAACACGGGGATCGGATCAGGGCCTCCCGTTTGATCAAGGACATTGAACTACTCAATACCAACACCTTCCGCGAAGTGGACGTGGCCTTTACTCCGGGAGCCATGGAGGGGGAAACCGATGTGATTCTTAAAACCAAGGATCGTTTTCCGGTCCGTTTTTATACCGGCTATGATGATACCGGAAACGATATTACGGGGGAAGAGCGGCTCCTGGCTGGTTTCAACTGGGGTAATGCTTTTTTTGCGGATCATCTGCTCAGCTATCAGTTCACCAGTAGCCCGGATTTCCATACTTTGACTGCCCATTCCCTGACTTATTCCCTTCCTTTTTTTCGCGAAGATCAGATGACCTTTTATGCGGCCATGTCTGAGGTTTCCACGGTTACGGTTCCGCTGGTCAACAACACCTTTCAGGAAGCTGAGAACTATCTGGCAGGCTATTCCTACCGGATGCCCCTTCCGGGTATCGACAAAGTATTCAGTAACAACATCACAACACGATTTGATGCCCGCCGTTCCGCCAGCGATTTATTACTGGGAAACATACCGGTTACACAGGAGCTGACGGATACTTTCCAATGGGCCGTCGCTTATGACCTTGCAATAAACGATGCATGGGGCGTGACCCAGCTCAAACTGGAAATGGTGGGCAGTCCGGGGGGTATCACCGGAAGAAACGATGATGCCGCTTATGAAAACAGCCGGAGGTTCGCCGATGCGCGTTATACCATCTACAAACTTGAGGCCAGGCGGCAAACCCGGCTTCCTTTTGATTTTTCATTGGTCACAGCCTTTACCGGCCAGCGTTCCGATAGCAATCTGCTCAGCAACGAACAAATGAACCTCGGGGGTTACAACACTGTTCGTGGCTACACGGAAAACGAGGTGCGTGGTGATGAAGGTTATTTCACTAATATCGAATTGAGGACGCCGTCCGTGAGTCTGGGCGAGTTGTTCGGGCATCCCTCCTTCAAAGACGGCCTTCAGTTCCTGGGATTCTGGGATTATGGCCAGGTGGGGAATCGTGTGCTGCTTCCGGCCGAAAATCCCAATGCTGAATTGTCCTCGGCGGGCTTTGGACTCCGTTACTATGTGGATCGTTATTTCACTCTGCGGGCCGATTACGGGTTCCAGCTTTTGGACAGCACCTTCAACAACCGCTTTAACTCTCGCCTTCACCTGGGAATTGTCGTCAGCTATTAAGGAGTAAAATAATGAAAGCACTGCCTCTTTCGGGATTAGTGGTTCGAGCAACCTTCCGGTCCACCGTTCTTTGGGCTGCTGGCCGCGTGAATCGCTTGACCCGTATCAGTTCAGATTGGGGCCCGCGCTCGCGCCTCGTCACCCGCCCAAACTCCTGTCGGCCAACCCATCATACCTTGGCGCTTGGACCACTAGCAGTATTTGTATTTATTGTGGGGGCAGAACAACCCCTCATGGCGCAGAGCAAGCCCTTGAGTGCCGTTGTCGTTTCGGTTTCCGGCAACGTAAAGCTCCAACGCCCTGGAACAACAACCCGCATGGATATTTCCAGCGGAACACTTGTTCCGGCCGGTGCCGAGCTTTTCAGCAACGCCAATGCGGAGGCAAGTCTTGGTATTTCCCCCGGCCTGGCTCTGACTCTAAAAGATGTTACGCATCTCAAAATTGTGGAGGCCAGTGAAAGCGTGCGTTCCGACGGCGTGATTCAACGGCAGGCGGTGATTGAAGTGATGGAAGGGCGCGTGGTGGTTCTGTTGCCAGAAAAACAGAACCAGGTTTTTGATTTAAAAATTAAAACACCGCAGGGAACAATCAAGCCCCGCGGAACGTTCTATGCCCTCATGGTGAAAGAAGGACAAAGTTTTCTGGCGGTTAGTGAGGGTAAGGTCGGGCTGGAACAGTTTATTCCTGTGACAGAGGAGGACCTGGAACAACCAGAGGCACCGGCTGAACCCAAACGCGACTACGGCTCGGTTACAACGACCTCACCCCGCAGTTGAGCGTCAGTTGCTGATTTTTTCCGGGACGAGGCGGCCTGTTTTTTTGCCGGAATCCTCCCCTTCTTCATGGTATTCCGCATCGGTATTGACTTGCCACACATTGTAGTTGGCACCACTCAGGTTCCTGGCTGCCAGCAGGGCGGTCATCATGGAGTGATCCTGGTTGTTGTACTTGTGCAGACCGTTGCGTCCGACTGCCTGAAGATTTTCCAGTTTTTCAAGTTCTCTGCGGATGGCGTTGACGTCTTCCTGATAATCAGGTCCGTAAACCGGATAAGATTTCGGCATGCGGACAACACATCCGTCGAAAACGGCTTCGGGCCGGACAATACCCAGTTGGCCCAGTTCTTTTTTACCCAACTCGATGAGTTCCGTATCGGACATGTTCCACAATCCGTCACCCTCAAAACAAAAATACTCCAGGCCGAGGCAGGTGGTATCGGGGACGGGCACCATTTCGGGGCTCCAGTTGTTGAAGTTCTGGATCCGGCCGAGTTTGACCCCCGGATCATGGACATAGATCCAGTTGTCAGGGAAAAGAGCGGTCTGGCGGATCATCAGGGCTACGGTAAGGAAGTCGCGGTAGCGGAGACGTTTGGCTGCGGCAACGGCGGTTTCGGCCAAAGGCGGCTCGAATTTGAGAACGGTTTCCTGGAGGGGCATCGAAATGATAAAGGAATCGGCGAACCATTCTTTCACGGCTCCGGATGGGTCTTCCGAAACAATGGAAATGACCTGTGAGCCCTCACGTTTAATTTTGATGGCCGTCAATCCCATGTGAATACCGGCTCCGCCTTTCAGGAGGTCGTCCCGTGTTTTTTCCCACATCATACCGGGCCCCAGACGGGGATATTCGAATTGATCGATGAGTGTTTTGACCACGCCGCTGCCACTTTTCTTTTTTTGCGGGAGAAGAGCGTACCAAACGGCTTTGATCAGGGAAAGGCCCTTGATCCGTTGGGCAGCCCAGTCGGCACTGATTTCATGACAGGGCATACCCCAGACTTTTTCGGTGTAGGTTTTGAAGAAGATATTAAAAAGCCGGGAGCCGAAGCGGTTGGTGACCCAATCCTGGAAGGATTTCTCCGGGTGGATGGGGAAAATCCGGGCTTTGAGATAACTCAACATGCAGAGGCCGCTGGCCCAGACACCCAGATTTCCAAGGGCATTCATAGCTCTTAGTGGGTAGTCATAAAATTTGCCGCCATAAAAGATGCGTGACATCCGCCGGACCTGGATAAAATCGTTCGGCAATCTTTTACGCCACCATTCGGTGATCTCCGCGCTTTTACTGAAAAAACGGTGGCCTCCGATATCAAAACGATAGCCTTTGTAACGCGCAGTCCGCGAAATACCGCCCACAAACTCGGGGTCTTTCTCCAGGATATCGACCTTGAAACCGTTCTCCACGAGTTCGGCTCCTGAAGTGAGACCTGCAGGGCCGGCTCCAACGATCAGGACGGTATTTTTTTTGGAGGGATGAGTGGTGGTCATACTGTTATAGGCACTGTGGTGGGTGGAGGAAGATTCGTTAGCCAAGGTAGAAGGCGGATGATTTTTTACGGTCATAGTGCAGCACGTATCCGGTAAAGTATTCGATGAGGGTATCCGGCACCACTTTGTTCAGGGGAGCAGCCAGGGCTGCGCGTATTTTTTCCAAAGCCGCAGAGTCATTGCGGTAGAGGGCCTGAACAATGGGGCTGTAATACATGGTGCTTTCTTTCAGGTCGATCCTGCGGGGCTCGGAGGTGGAGGCGTAGCCGACCAAAGTATCATGGAGGGAGACCAAGAGCAGGTAGCGGTGGGATTGCCTGAGCCAGGCCAGAGCGTCGTAGGCTGTAGGGAGGTTCTGTTCCTTGCCGTCAGAAAATGTTTTTTGAAACCATCCTTTCAGTCCTTTGCGGGGAGTGACCAGGTCTTTGTAGCCCCGGGCCACCCGTTTCTCTTTAAGGGATCGACGTGAATTGTTTTCGTTGAGGAAGCTCAGGAGTTTTTTGCTGTCTTTCATCGGGGCGAAGCCGTGGGTGAGAATGTCCGGGGTGGGATCCCAGCCCAGATGCTCCTTCAGGTTTTCCAGTTTATCCGCCTTGGAAAGAATTTCCTCGATGGTGGTGTGCAAAATGGAGGGGTTGATTGCAATGCGATAGGGGTTTAATTTAAGCAGCATAGAGGGAGTGGGTTAAGACCTGCATAACTAGGCTAGGTCAGTGCGGAGCAGGGCGGCAAGCCTGTTTAGACGGATCTTCACAACATTTCAGCAAGGGAAAAATTGATTTTGCCCGAAGCCTTTTTCGGCGTAGAGTAATTACTGAAGACATGCCAGAATCTGATCCAGCCCGACTTGAAGCAGCAGCCAAAATCATGGCCGAACCCGCCAAGTATAAAATATGCGAAAGCTGTGGATCTGTCGTGGCGAGGAAGGCCTCAACCTGTCCCAATTGCAATGCTTACCGGTTTGACGCCCGTGTTGAATCTGTTTGCTGCCAGGCGCAGGCTTTGTCCACCCGCCAACCGCTTTCGATTGAGAAAGAGGATTACGCCTAGATCCGCGCAGGGTAAGGGCCATCTCCGGAAACGGGAATTCACAAATCTGTTTTTTGTTTTTTGTTTTGAGCATCCGGTTGTAGATTGAAAATTCTCTTATGCAAAAAATTACTCTAGGACACAGTCCTGATCCGGATGATGCCTTTATGTTTTATGCCATGGCTTCCAAGCGGATTCCCATGGGCACATACGAGTTTGAGCACATTTTGCAGGACATCCAGACACTGAATGAACGGGCCCGGCGCAAAGAGTTGGACGTCACTGCGGTGTCCATTCATGCCTACGCCTATTTGACCTCTGATTATGCCCTGATGCATTGCGGTGCGAGCATGGGAGACAATTACGGACCCATGCTGGTGTCGGACAAGTTTTATGGACGGGATGAATTGGCCGGAAAAAAGATCGCCGTACCCGGTTTGTTGACCAGCGCAAGCCTGGCCCTTCAGTTGTACTTGGGAAAAAAGATCGCCGAATTGGATGTGGTGGTGGTTCCTTTCGATGAAATATTTGATGCTTTGAAACAGGGACGGGCGGAGGTGGGGCTCTTAATCCATGAAGGACAGCTCACGTATCAAAGCGAAGGTTTTGTTCTTTGCGAAGATCTGGGCAAATGGTGGTTCCGTGACACGGGGGGCATGCCTTTGCCTCTGGGTGGGAATGTCATACGACGTTCTCTCGGGGAAAAGGCCATGGCGGAAATCACCCGGATCACGGAGGACAGTATCCGCTACGGGCTGGAACACCGCAAAGCGGGGGTGGAACACGCACTGCCTTTGGGTCGCGGATTGGATCATGCCATGGCGGATCGTTTTATTGGCATGTATGTCAACGAATTGACGCTTGATTACGGGGAGCGCGGACGGAGCGCAGTGCGTGAATTCCTGAAGCGGGGCCATGAAGCGGGAATTTTGCCCCAACCTGTGGACGTGGTTTTTATCTAAGCTAGCCTGTTTTCATGAAGATCTTTTTCTGCCTATGGATGGCCCTGTTTCTCGGTCTGGCCCAGCTTCCGGCGACGGAGGATGAAAGCCTGAAAAAACTTCTGGAATTAATCAATCAGGAGCGGGTGGCCCAGGGTAAAATCGCCCTGAAAGAGTCTCCGGAACTGATGGGTGTGGCATGGGAGTGGTCCTACCGTATAGCCCAAGAGCGCAGAATGACGCACCGCAGGAACCTCTTGGAATTGTGTGAAAAATATGATTACAGGTTCATGAATGAAAACCTGCACATGAACCTGAGTGAATTTGATCCGGCCAAAGTGGTTCAGAGCTGGATGAACAGCACCAACCACAAGCGGAACCTGTTGGAGGACAAAATTACCCTGATGGGGGTGGGTTTTTCCAAAGCAGTGGATGGATCCGTTTTCGTCGTTTTTAACGGTGCCTCCAAAGCACAATAAAAACTACCGGATCACGCCGCGTTGGCTGTTTTTCACGAAATCAATCAAAGTTTTAACATGGGTGGAATCGGGAAATTCCTGCTCCAGTGCCTGAATCGCCTGGGAGGTGTTCAACGTTGAATCGTAGAAACATTTGTAAGCTTTGCGGATGGTGGAAATAGCATCCTCGGAGAAATTCCTTCTTTGTAATCCCACCAGATTGACCGCAGTGACTTCTGCCGGATTGCCGTCGGCGATAAAGAAGGGGGGGACATCCTTGACAATTTTGGAGCAGCCGCCGATGAGGGAGTGTTGGCCGATGCGGCAGAACTGGTGCACGGCAGCCAGGCCGCTGATGATGGCGTGGTCTTCCACGATGACATGGCCGGCCAGGGTGCCGTTGTTCGAGAAAATGCAGTGGTTGCCGACCACACAGTTGTGCGCGACATGGCTGTAGGTCAGAAAAAGATTGTGGGAGCCAATGACGGTTTTTTCTCCGGGGCCTGTCCCGCGGTTGACGCTGACAAATTCGCGGAATTCGTTATGATCCCCCACTTCCAGCAGGGTGGGTTCCCCGCTGTATTTGAGGTCCTGGGTTTTACCTCCAATGGAACAAAAAGGGTGGAAGAGGTTTTTTTTTCCGAAAGTGGAAGGTCCCTGTAGATTAACGTGGTTGGTGAGAACGCAGCCTTCTCCCAAAGTGACATCGCTGCCGATGACGCAGAAGGGGCCGATCTCGATCTCTTGGGGCAGGCGGGCGGTCGGTGAAATGATGGCGGTATGATGAATCATTCGGCTACTGGATGGCGAAGGTCATCTCACCCTGGGAAACCACTTCCCCGTTGACGGTGCATTGGCCCACGGCTTTGCCGATCTTGCCCCGGGATTTGACCAGTTCGACCTGGATGATGAGGGTGTCTCCGGGCATGACGGGGCGACGGAATTTAATGTTGTCGGCACTCATGAAAAAGCCGAGACGTCCGGCGTTTTCCGCTTTGCGCAGCAGAAGGATGCTGGCGACCTGGGCCATGGCTTCAATCTGCAGAACGCCGGGCATGACCGGGTGGCCGGGGAAATGGCCCTGGAAATAGGGTTCGTTGATGGTGACGGATTTGGCGCCGGTGGCTTTGGTTTCACCTTCAAACTTGAGAATACGATCCACCATGAGGAAGGGATAGCGGTGGGGCAGGATACGCATGACCTGATTGACATCCAGGGCACCTTCGCCGACCGGGATATTTTCCACCGGCATCAGCTGGTTCAGGTATTTACGATAATTCCGGGAGAGGGCCTTGGCAAATTCCGTGTTCAGGGCGTGGCTGGGTTTGGAGGTGATGATATGGGCTTTGAGCCGGAAAGGGAAAAGGGCGAGGTCACCGATGATATCCAGGACTTTGTGCCGGACAAATTCATCCGTGAAGCGCATGGGCTCTTTACTCAGGACGCTTTCGCCGCGGATGACGATGGCATTTTCCAGGCTGCCACCTTTGATCAGGCCCTTGTCCAGCAGGGGTTGGACTTCTTCGTAAAAGACAAAGGTGCGGGCCTTGGCGATATCCCGTTTGTAAACTTCGGGGTTGATCTCCTGGCTGAAATACTGGGTGTGGAATCCGGTATGATTGGCGTTGGTGCAGCTGATTTTGAAGCTGTCATCCGGCAGGGCAATCATGAACGACCCGTCTTTACCTTCGATGCTGATGGGTTCCTTGATTTCAAAATACGAGCGGGGAACATCCTGTTCCTTCCATCCTGCGCTTTCGACCAACTGGACATAGGGCTCGGCACTGCCATCCCCGATGGGCGGCTCGTTGGCATCCATGGAAACATAGGCGTTGTCGATGTCGAGTCCGCGGAGGGCAGAAAGAAGATGTTCAATGGTGTGAATTTTGACCGAACCTTCGGAAATGGTCGTGGCGCGTTCCACCTGCTTGACATTGTCGGCCAGGGCATGGACGGTCGGTTCATCCGGCAAATCGGTGCGTCGGAAAACAAAGCCAGTATCGGCAGGGGCGGGTAGAATGGTCAGTTTGACCGTATTCCCGGTATGGAGGGCGGAGCCCATGATCGTGGCTTCGCGCTCTAGGGTGGTTTGCAAGGTGACTGGCATCGACGTTTGTAGCACGCCTTTTTTCAGCTTGGCAAGAGGTCGATTGCCCTCTTTGAAGGTATCAGGGTTTCGAGAGCCCCTTTTTCGGCAGCTTAACGGTCTGGTTTTCCTGAAAACAAGGGAAAGAAGGGATATTTTAACCTGGAAGTAATGCTTTATCGATAAAAGAATTGGGCTTAGGCAGGTATCCAGTAAAGCATTCGTCCACAGTCCTCGCAGGTCGCAGGGCGTTGGCCGGACTTGGCATTAAGAATGGTCTGCTGGGTCAGCTTCATGTGGCAGCCGCCGCAGTTGGTTCCATGTTCGACGGGAACAATGGCAATGTCTCCTTTGCTTTGCAGCAGACGGCGGTAGCGGCCCAGTTCAACAGGGTCAATTTTGGCCGCTATATCCACCACATCGACTTCCAGTCGTTTTTTGGATTCTTCCAGGGCCAGTTTTTTGGCTGCCAGATCGTTCTTGCGGTTTTGGGCGGCTTTTTCAAACTCTTTGACCCTGAGTGATTCCACCGCCACGGCTTTCTGGGCCGTTTCATACTTTTCCATCAATTCCAGTTCTTTGTCTTCGATTTCGACGATGGCTTTTTCGGCGCGTTCGATTTCGGTGTTGAGTGCCTGGAACTGTTCGTTATTGCGCGTTTCAAACTGCTGCGTTTTGTATTTGGAGATATTGGTCTTTTTGCTCAGAACCTCGTTGTCCAGGTTTTTGCGTTCGCTCTCGATCTGATTGGTGCGGAGTTTCAGGGCCTCGAATTCCGACATTTGAAATGCGAGTTTATCGCTGATGGATTTTTCTTCCTGAGGTATAAGTTGCAGATCTTTCAGGGTCTGGCGCAGTTTGATGTCGCGGTCTTGTAAAACGAGGAGACTTTCCAGAACGGGTAACATTAAAACCAGTTAACCGGAAAGCGGGAAAACATGCAACTGCCTTGCTTCTTGCTCATGGCCAAGCATGGTGATTGTATGGAGCGGGTTTTTACTTTGGCTGAGTGGGACAAATTGCGGGAAGCCCGTCATGAGGTGGCCCGGAGGATTGGATTTGTACAAAGAAGCCCGCTTGATCAGCAGATTGGCAAATCCAAAGCCAAAAAAGCCGCCTACAAAGCACTTTATGGTGAATACGGACAACTTTTCCGCCGAACAACAGAAAAGGGCTGAAACCGCAGTCCAGGTCAGTGAAGCCTTCCGTAAAAAAGGGTTTCAGCTCAACCAATACGGTGGAGCTACGGTCGAATTCTATACTCAAGGTCTTTATGCAATCGGTGATATCAACCGGGGGGGGCGGAACTTTATTCGAACCGTTTTGTGAGGATTCAAACTGTAGAGGGTTCTCTTTTAATGGAGGCCCCCGGGGAAGAGATTTCCCAGCGGTTACTCTACGGTATCTATCCTCAACCCAATAAAGAGCAGGCACAGGCAGCGAAGCCTTTAGTTGCGTAAGGATTGTTAGATAACCTCGCAAGGACTGGGAGGAGGCCCGGAGGATTGCACGGCTGCCGGGTTTCAAAGTGGAAGCAGAACTGGATCAACTCCTTTTCCAGTGCCGCAAGGAGCTTGGCCTTCCAGCTGAAGGGTGATTTTAGCGCAAATCCCCGTAGGAGTATTTCATTATTGTTCACTAGGGCCTGGTGCCAAAATGGAATGACTGGGCGATAAAACATCCACCCATCACGACACAAGGCCGCTTCTACGCTGGAGAACTGTAGGAGCGACCTGGTGTCGCGATGGCCTCATCCGGGGGATGTGAAACAATCAACCCCCTGAGCTTTGAGGGTGATGTCGCCTACCTAGTGTTTTGATAGCGAAATTACTTTATTAATTTTGCAGGGTAGGCGCTGAGCCCGGGAATAGGAATCGGATGTTATATTGATTCCTGCCTAATGTTTGTTTCTCAATGATGAAGTGAACGGTCTCTCCTGCTTTGAAATCGGTGAAAGCATCTTGATTGGGAGCAATAACATCACGGTCTTTCCACTTGATTTGATAACGAACTTACTCATATCTTCACCGCAGTTGAATACCTTCAGGACGAGTGCGGAGCCGGGTTCCCAACTGAACTCCAAACGCTGTGGCAGGCTGGGGGGGAATGATTTTTCCTGACCTTATGTGCCCAGAATTGATCCTGAAATAAGCAGAAGAATAAGGGCGGATGCAGCGTGTTTCATGAAACCTCTCAACGGTGGGCGAGCAGTTTTTCCGTATATTTCGCCAGAAGATCAAACTCCAGATTGACGCGGTCTCCAGCTTTTCTGTCCCCCAATGCTGTGACTTCACGGGTGTGGGGGATGATCCAGACGTTGAAGCGGCGCTTGGACACTTTGCCTACGGTCAGGCTGATTCCGTCGATGGCGATGCATCCTTTCGGAACAACATAACGTTCCATACTCTCGGGGACTTCGACTTCCAGCACGTAATCGTTGCCCTCTTTTTCCCATTGGGTGATGATGCCGGTGCCATCAATATGACCGGTGACGAAGTGTCCGCCGATACGGTCGTTCATTTTGAGAGAACGCTCCAGATTGACCAGGCTGCCGCTCTCGAGGTCGCCGAGATTGGTAGCGCGCAAGGTTTCCTGAAGGAGATCGAAGGTGATTTTTTTACCGCTGACGGATGTGACGGTCAGGCAGCAGCCGTTGTTGGCAATACTATCGCCCAGTTGAATGTTCTGCAAAGCCTTGTCCGCCTCGACGGTCAGCTTGCAGACTGGCCCCTCCTGCTGGAGGACCTGTACGATTCCGGTTTCTTCGACGAGTCCAGTGAACATGGGGGAGGTTTCGGTTATAAAGTTTCGGTTTGCGGGTTGGAAGCCACAAGGCCCTGGACTTTCAGATCCGGGCCCAGCTTTGTTATGACTGTTTCTTTCAAGGAAAGTTGCAGCAGAATCGAGGCATCGACCAGCTTCGATTGCTGGGAATGTCCCTGGAAGTTGAGAGGGGCGAAGTAGAGCACGGCTTCGTTGATCAGTTTTTTCCCCGCCAGATCCCGGAAGATCCCGGCTCCACCCTCGACAAGCAGCCGGTTGACTCCTTTTTTCCCAAGGTCCTGCAACACCTGCTTCCAGGTCTTGTTTTGGTAGATCAGGGTTCTTGAGCTGTGCCCGTCCGTGAGAAGATGTAATGGTTTCGGAAATTTTCCGGAACGGGTGAGCACCACACGCCAGGGTTGTTTTACGGACTTCCCGCCCGTCCGGACGGTCAGCCGCGGGTTGTCTGTCCGTGCCGTTCCCGCCCCGACAAGAATGGCATCACAATGGGATCGCAGTTTGTGAACGTCCCGGCGGGCTTTTTCTCCGGTCAACCAGACGCCTTGTCCTTTGGGACGGGTAAGTTTGCCATCGACCGAAAGAGCGGCCTTGGCGATGACCCAGGGCTGTCCGGTGCTGATCCAATGGTTGAAGGAACGGTTCAGGTGTTCTGCCTCCCCGGAAAGAACGCCAGTGACAACCTGGATACCTGCCTTGCGTAACAGGGGGTAAGCTCTGCCTGTATGGCAAGGGTTGGGGTCCGTGGCGGCGACAACCACACAGGCCACTTTTTCCTGGATCAGGGCCTCGGTGCAGGGAGGTGTCTTTCCGTGTGTGCAACAGGGCTCCAACGTGACATAGACGGTTGAGCCCTTAACTGTGTGGCCCTTTCGCCGCGCATCGCGGAGGGCTTCGATCTCGGCATGGGCTTGCCCGGCCTGCCTGTGCCAGCCCTGACCCAGCAAGCGTCCGTTTTTCACAATGACAGAACCAACGCAGGGGTTCGGACTGGTCTTTCCCAGTCCCTTGCGGGCCAGGGTCAAAGCCATTTTCATCCAGTCCTCGTGAGTCACCCTTCCATACTAAAGATCCCGTAACAGCTGGCAAGCCCATGCCCTGAACATTCCTGCTCTTTAATTTTTGCTGGACTGAAAAATCCTTTGCATCAGGTTATCCAAATGTTGATCCGCCCCAAAATCCGTGGTTTTATTTGTATCACCGCCCATCCCGAGGGCTGTTCTGCCCATGTCCGTGAGCAGGCCGACTATGTAAAATCCAAAGGATCGATCGCCCTGGGCCCCAAGAAGGTTCTCGTGATCGGTTCTTCCACCGGTTACGGCCTCTCCTCCCGTATTATGGCGGCTTTCGGCAGTGGTGCGGCCACCATCGGTCTGTTTTTTGAAAAACCTGCCGAGGAAGACCGGACTGGTTCTGCCGGCTGGTATAATTCAGTGGCTTTCGAGCAACAGGCCCATGCCGCCGGGCTATACGCCAAAAGCCTCAACGGCGATGCCTTTTCCGATGACATCAAGAAACAGGCCATTGAGCTGATCAAAAAAGATCTCGGTTCCGTGGATCTGGTCGTCTACAGCCTGGCATCCCCCCGCCGCACCAATCCCAGGAGCGGGCTTACATCCAAGTCCTGCCTAAAACCAATTGGAGCCTCCTACTCGGCCAAGACGCTCGACACCGATCGTGAACTGGTTAATGACATCACCATAGAACCTGCCAGTGAGCAGGAGATCCTGGACACTGCTGCCGTCATGGGCGGTGAAGACTGGCAGTGGTGGATCGATGCTTTGGCGGAAGCCGGGGTGTTGGCACCCAATGCCCAAACGGTGGCCTATTCCTACATCGGGCCCGAGCTGACTTTCCCTATCTACCGCAATGGAACCATCGGCAAAGCAAAGGAACATCTGGAGTCCACGGCCAAGGTTTTGCACGGGCGTCTGTCCAAGACCGGTGGAGCCGCCTACGTTTCCGTCAATAAGGCCCTGGTGACCCAGGCCAGTTCGGCCATTCCCGTGGTTCCGCTCTACATTTCATTGCTCTACAAAGTCATGAAAGAAAAAGGTCTGCATGAAGGCTGTATTGAGCAGATCCAACGGCTCTTTGCTGAACGGTTATACAACAACGCCGATGTCCAACTGGACAGTGGTGGGCGCATCCGCATTGACGACTGGGAAATGCAACCTGAGATCCAAACGGCTGTAGCCAAACTCTGGCCTACGGTGACGACGGAGAACCTGAAATCCATTTCCGACTTTGAGGGTTATCAGAAAGAGTTTTTGAAGCTTTTCGGTTTCGGCCTCCCCGGCGTCGATTACGAAGCGGAATCGGATCCGATGCAGGTCAAGGGCCAGCCGGCTGTGATTTGATCGTTTGAAAAGGAGACCGCTCAGGGGCGCGTAGAGGGTTTATTACGGTGGCGGGCAGAAAAGATTTTTTTTATTGAACTCTGTCCCGCATGCCAGCGTGACACGAGTCTTCGCGTTCTAGCTGCGTATTTCATTTCGAATGCTGCATAAGCGTGGGGAAATTCGGGGTCCTACTTTGATTCGGCCCAGGACTTGGCCGTTTCGCCTAAGGGGCTGCCTAAAGATCTGGCGTCAAATCCCGCTTACCTTTAAGGATTCGGACTTTGGCCCCGGCGGTTCTGATGGATACCAGTCTCTTGGTTGCTTTTGTCGCCGGGGATTCCGGGTATGGATAGTGGATCCGATGCCAATTCAAACGACACAAGCCCCCGTTGCTGACCTGCGAGCCCGTATCAACTGAGGCCGCCTTTCTGTTGAAACGTGACAGAGCTAGCGCCTACACTTTGTTCCAACTATTAGACCGTGGGGTGTTAAATTTGGAGTTTTCCCTAACAGATCAAATGACTGATGTTCATGAATTTATGGGTCGTTACCGGGACACACCCAGTTCGTTGAGGGATGCCAGCCTGGTGCGCATGGCGGAGATCAATCCGCAGGTGACCGTTTCCACATTAAAAAGATATTTTCGTGTTTACCGAAACCACGAACGCCTGGTGGTTCCGGTGCTTACGCCCTGATCCGGATACAGCCAGACAGGCTCAAGGGTTGCCGGTCTCACAAGGGTGAAGTGGTGCGCGAAGGGGGGCCTGTCTGCGACATTCAACTCGGTCTTGGCGGAAAACAGATCGCAGTATATATTGGCTCGTGGCTATCGTACAGAGCACGCTGAAATACATGCGCTTTTTTCTGGCGGGGGCGGGTTTGATTCTGGGTGTAGTCCTCTACTACGGAGCCCACCCCGCCTACAATTTGCTGAAACAGGAACGTTATATGGCCCTGTCAGAAGCAGCTCTTGAAGAGTCACGATTGGAAAACGCCGAGCTTTGGGCGTTTCAGGCCCTTAAACACAATCCAGAGCGCCTTGCCGCCAATAGACTTGTTACTCGGGTTCTCGATGCCCAAGGGCATCCGATGACTGTTTTTTGGCACTCACGTTTGATTCAACTTCAGAAAACTCCGCCAAGCGAGGACTATCTGGCCTGGGCCGCTTCTGCCTTGCGATATGGCCAGGTCAAAACGGCTCAATATGCGCTGGATTTGATTCCAGAGCCGCAACGAAAGGCGGAACACGGTTCCCTCTCTGCTGGAGTTGCTCTGGCGCTCGGCAACAAGAGTCGGGCGGACGCTTTTTTTGTTCAGGCCGCGCGATGGGAGCCCGGTCGCCTGATTCATGAAATCAATCTGGCTACGCTTCGCCTCGAGGCACAAGACCCGGCGATTGCTCAGGAATCCCGAAAGAGGCTGGAGAAACTTTCGGAAAATCCGCAGGAAGGGATTGCAGCCCTGCGGGCTTTGGCCATGGATGCCTCCCGGCGTCGCGACTTTCCGGCCTACCTTCGTTTGTCGCGTGAAATTCTTAAACGCAGTCCGGGCGGATGGGAAGACAGATTACAGGAGCTTGATGCGTTGGAGTCAGAAGGGTTGGAGGAATCCGCAACCCTGGCAGAGTTGAAAACTCTGGCGGCCCAGAATCCTCTTCACGTTGCTTCTCTGGCCTCATGGATGATTGCCCATGGAAGGGCGCAGGAATGTCTGCACTGGCTGGATGGTCAGGATGAAAATCTCCGGAAGCTTTTTCCGGTCCAGATGAGTCGTTGCGATGTCCTGTGGTCACTGGGGGACTATGCCGGGATGGATGAGTTTCTTCAGCGTATTGAGTGGAGAAAACTTGATACTTTAAGACTGGCGCTATTGGCCAGAGTTTCCCGTCAGCAGGGAAACCCGGATTTTGAAGAACGGTGGGAAGCCACGGTGAAATCTGCGGCTTCTCTGGATGGCATGGCCTTTTTACTGGGGCAATGGGTTTTAAAGTGGGGTTGGGAGGGTGAGGCATCCGGGCTTCTTTGGACTGTCGCCCGCACCAGGACTTCTGAGCGGCCACAGGCCCTACAGCTTCTTTTGGAAACGGCATACCGGCAAGGAAAGGCTCTGAATGTGTATCAAGTGGTGAGCGAGCAGCTCAGAGACAATCCGCGAAATACCGTCTATCAGAACAACCACATTTACCTCAGCCTTCTTCTCAACATCAACAGGGTTTCGGCAATCAGGGACGCGGAAGAACTACAGAAACGTTATCCGTCAGACCCGACAGTGCGGGATACCTATGCACTGGCCTGTTATTTTTCAGGTAAGCACGTGGAAGCTCTGGAACTTTTAAAAAAATGGCCCGAACCCGGGGGCCAGCCATCCGTTGCCTTGAAATGGGCGCTTTTGCTGTCCTCCAACGGACAGCAGGAGCTATCGTCTGTTTATCGAAAAAAAGCGGCACAAGCCCGGCTCATGGATGAAGAGAGGCGTCTTCTGGATTCTTTGCCTTGATGCGATTTTCATTTACCTTGTGACATTGGCCTACTGAGGCTAGATTTAATCTAATGAGAATGGCACATCTAAAGCTGATTGCGGCTCTTTTTTTGGTCACAGTGCCATGGGCAATGACATCGTCCGCCAATCTTTTGGTCAACGGCGACTTCGAAAATCCCGGAACCGCTGTCACAACGGATTACGAGGGCTACACTGCAGACAATGACAGTGCTATACCGGGCTGGTATCTCCGGCCGACGACCAGCGATGGGGTAAGCCCCACTATTTTCTATACGCAGAGCACTCCCGGGGATCGCACTTCGGCCACCTGGATTCCGAATGCCCAAAACGGGGCCTTCCTTATGCAGTTGGACAGTACTAACAGCACGCCCTTCACCGTGGGAAGTTCGCTTTATCAAGTGATTTCCCTTGTTTCAAGCACGGAGTATGAATTGAGTTTCTGGATCAACACCGAAGTGGGAGGCGGAAAAGGCGGGACATCCGGCAGTCTTCTTAATGTGGGCACACTCACCGGAAACGCCAATATCGGTGCCATTGGAACCAGTTACATAAGTAATCAGACGTTTTTGGTTACAAATCCTAATAATGTCAGCGCAACTGATGCGGTCTGGCAGCAGCATAGTATCCGATTTACTGCCACAACTACCGGGGACACGGTGATTCGTTTTGCCGACAGTACTACTTCCAGTAATTCCAATGTCTCCCTCGACAACGTGGTTCTTGTTGTTGTTCCCGAACCCTCCGTAGTGATGGGCGCGATGCTGCTCTTGGGTCTGGTTGGTTGGCGTGAGCGCAAACGTATCAGAGTGCTTTTTCGCAGAGTAGAATCAAACGCCTAAAAAAACTTTTCGACGTAGCTTTTTGGATCAAAGGGCTTGAGATCTTCCAAGCCTTCGCCTGTTCCGATAAAATAGGGACTGACACCAGTAGCTGCTTTGATCGCGGCAACCGCACCGCCTTTTGACGAGCTGTCCAGTTTGGTCACGATCAGCCCGGTAAGCCCAAGTGCCTTGTGAAAAACTTCTGCCTGTTGGATGGCATTCGATCCATTGGTTCCGTCCACCACCAGGATGACTTCATGTGGAGCCCCCTTAACCTTTGAATCGATAACGCGTTTGATTTTTTCCAGTTCGCGCATCAGATTTTCTTTATTGTGCAGACGACCAGCCGTATCGATCAGGGCCAAATTGCTGCCATCGGCCAAAGCCTTTTCCAAGCCCTGAAAAGCGGCAGCGGCTGGATCCCCACCTTCTGTGCCGGCGGTGAATCCTGCTCCCGATCGTCCAGCCCAGACGCTTAACTGATCGATGGCGGCGGCGCGGAAAGTGTCTGCTGCCACAAGATGTACTTTTGCTTCTTTGCTGTAACGATGGGCCAGTTTTCCAATGCTGGTTGTTTTTCCGACTCCGTTGATCCCAATAACGAGCCAGACATTCAGGCCGTCCGGTTTCAATTTTGGCAGGGCCACGGGTGCGGGCCAGAGCTTGAGGATCTCCGCTGAAGTCGTGGCCTGGATCGTATCGGCGGAGACAGCTTGTTTCTTGAGCGTGGTGATCAGTCTTTCGGTCAGTTCCAGGCTGAGATCTGATTGGATGAGGGTGGATTCAAGATCGTCCCAGTCCACCGCCCCACCCTTGATGGTGGCTGCCCATTTTTTAAAAATCGAAAGCATGGTAGATTTTTAACGCAAAGACGCAAAGGTTGGAAGACGCAAGGAAAATAATTGGATAAATAAACAAGAGAATTGGAAATAGCGTCCTATGCCCTTTGCCTCTTTGCGTTAAGTCTTTTTGGTTCCCGCTTCACGGGCGGGACGATCCAGTTCCTTGCGGGCGCGGTCGAGGATGCCGTTGACGAATTTACCGGACTCGAAGCTGCTCAGGGTTTTGGCGATTTCAATCGCTTCATTGATGGCCACGACCGGGGGCACTTCGGGACAGAAGTGCATTTCATAAAGTGCCAGACGGATGATATTTTTATCAACCGGGGCCATGCGCTGGAGATCCCAGTTGTCGGAAACTTTTTTGAGGGTTTCGTCGATGGATGACTTGTGTTTCATTACACCGTGGATCAGCGGCAGGGCAAAGTCCCGGACTTTGTCTTCGGGTCCGGACATGTGTAGGAAAAGCTCCAGCCCTTCCTCCACCTTCTGGGTGGGGCCGACTTCGTGTTGATAGAGGAATTGAACCGCCAAGGTGCGGCCATCGCGACGTTTACCCACAAAAACCTCCCTTGGAGGTATGGTCCAAAATACAAACTTCAATTTCCAAGGGCTTGCTGATGCGATGTTTCATGGGGTGTGGGTGAAAAGTTGTCTTTATTGGAAATTGGAACCTGTTAGTTGGTATTTTTGGAATTTTCAGCCATTAGCATGAGCGCGGCTTCGGCTGCTTCCCTGCCACGGTTCAGCTTTTTGCCGAAACAGCGTTCCTTGGCCTGCTTTTCATTTTGAACCATCAGGATCTGGTGGATGACAGGTTTGTTATAACGAAGCATCAGGTCCATCAGAAAATGGGTGGCAGCGGACCCGATCAGGTCGGCATGGGCCGTTTTACCCTGCCAGATGACACCGAAGGCAATCACGGCGTTGATCTGTTTTTTTTCAAGGAGGCGCTGGGCGGCCAGTGGAATTTCAAAAGCTCCGGGGACCCGCACGATCTCCGTCATAGTGGATCCAAGGCTTTTCAGACAGGCTTTCAGCATGCCGTCGACATATTCCTGATTGAACATACCCGCAACGATGCCGATACGTTTTTTTTGGAAATCGGGAATTGAACCCTGAACTTTTTTCACAAGAGGTGCCCCATCTTGGTTTTTTTTACGTCGAGATATTTTTTGTTGTGTTTGTTGGCGCGGACTTTGATCGGAACCTGACCGACCAGCTCCAGGCCATAGCCGGAAAGGCCCACGACTTTCTTGGGATTATTGGTCATGATGCGCATCTTGCGCACTCCGATGTCACAGAGGATCTGGGCTCCCAGTCCGTATTCGCGCAGGTCAGGACCAAAGCCGAGTTTTACATTGGCTTCTACGGTGTCGTAACCTTCCTGCTGCAACTTGTAGGCATGGATCTTGGCCGCCAATCCGATGCCGCGTCCTTCCTGTCGCATGTAAACAAGAACACCTTTTCCCTCACGCTCAATCATGGACAGGGCATCGTGAAGCTGGTTGCCGCAGTCGCATTTGCGCGAGCCGAAAACATCCCCGGTCAAACATTCGCTGTGAACCCGCACCAGAATCGGCGTGGCGGTGCTGATCTTGCCTTTGACCAAAGCGAGATGGTGATTGCCGTCGACCGCTGAGCGGTAGAGGTAGAGGTCAAACATCCCGTAATCTGTGGGAAGTTTGATCACCTGTTCCCGGATGATGAGGCGCTCATTGCGGCGACGGTATTCAATCAGGTCGAGAATGGTGCCGATTTTGATTTTGTGTTTTTTGGCGAAGGACAGAAGCTGCGGCAGACGGGCCATGGTTCCGTCTTCATTGAGGATTTCGCAGATAACGGCAGATTCATCCAGGCCTGCCAGCCGTGACATATCTACGGCGGCTTCCGTGTGGCCTGCCCGTTGGAGAACGCCGCCTTCTTTGGCCTGAAGCGGAAAGACATGGCCGGGTTGAACCAGGGCGGAAGGTTTGGATTTGGAATTGGCCAGGATTTTAATGGTGGCGGCGCGGTCGGCGGCACTGATGCCGGTCGTTACCCCTTTGGCCGCATCGACTGAGACGGTGAAATCGGTTTTAAAGCTCTCGCGGTTTTCCACCACCATCCGTTGCAGTCCCAACTGGGCGGCACGCTGGTGGGTGATGGGTGCGCAAATGAGGCCACGTCCATGCATGGCCATAAAATTGATCGCGGCAGGTGTGATTTTTTCTGCTGCCATGATAAGGTCGCCCTCGTTTTCACGGTCGGAATCGTCGGTCAGGATGACCATTTTGCCTTTGCGGATGTCGGCGATGACGTCCTCGATCGGATCGAAGCTCTTGGGAAGCGTTGTCGGAGGCTTGGGCGTTTTCATGTCAGAGAGCTGATCGAAGATAAACCAGCCCTCAGCATGAATCTACTGCAAAATAATGGAAAACAAATCCGTTTCTAGGCAACCCCTGAAGCGGGAACAGGCAGGGTGACGGCGTGCTGGTAGGCCGGGTCTTTTTCCTGACGCTTCAGGATGCCTATGATTTCCCGCCAGACAGCGCGAAGTCCCTGCGGAGTGGGTGGCAGGTCGTGCCGGATCAGGGAGTGCAATTTCTTCAGGTGATAGCAGGGCACAGCGGCATACATGTGATGCTCGATGTGGTAGTTCATCTGCCAGTAAAGGAAACGGACAAGGGGATTGAGGGTGTAGGTGCGGGCGCAGAGCCGGAAATCCGCGACATTGTCCTGAAGTCCCACATGCTGGGTGTTGTTGCAAAGGTAGAAAAGAAAGGCGCCGTAACAAGGGATCATGCTGACCAGAAGTGGAATCATCCAGTTTCCGGTCGCGATCGAGAGTACAAGAATAAGGGCATGGCCTCCAAAAAGGATGCGCGCCCAGCGAACGGGTGCCTGGCGTTTTCCCGGAGAGGAAGGGGGAAAGAGGGTCATTTCCCATTCGCCTGAAAAACGTCCGCAGGCAATGCGCCAGGTGGATTCCAAAACCTGTCGAGGGGTATGGATGTTGATAAAACCGTCACGCAAAAAATGGCGCAGGATGATTTTTGAGGGAAGGACCACCTCAAGGTCGTCGGGAGGATGGAGGGTGTAGCGATGGTGCCGTGTATGACTGGCCTGGAACATTTCATGGTTGATCCAGCCCGGGAAAGCCAGCAGGTGGCAGAAGAAGGTATTCAGCCAGCGGGTTTTGAAAACGGTGCCGTGGCCGAGCTCGTGCACCGCGTTGATGAGGAAACTGCCTACGGTTCCATGGATAAGGATAAGAACGATCGTCATCCACCAGGGCCACGCGGAGCTGGAGTGAAACGCCAGGGTTCCTGTCATGAGCAGGATGCCCAGGTAACCCAAAGTCTGGAAGGCGCCTTGGAGATTGCTTTTGCGGTGCAGATCCTTCACCTGGGCGGTTGTCAGCGGACTGCGATACCAGGTGACGGCGGCGCCCCTTCGTATGCTTTCGGTAAGCTCGGAGAGGGGAGGTTCTTCTTTCAACAGGGAAGCGGGACTGTTCATTTCCTGAGCTTGGCAGAAAGCTGTCTGCTTGACTTTCAAGACAATCGCGCAATACAATATCAAACATGCCGCCTTCCCATTTCCTCCTGGGCCGTCGCCGCCTGCAGATGAACTTTGGACCCATGGGAATTCCGGAGGTTCCGATGCTCGGCAGATACAATTACATACGGGCCGAGCAGGCCTTGCCCGAACATGCGCATGGAGACATCCTTGAAATCTGTTTCCTGGTAAAGGGTCGGCAGACCTACCGGGTGGGTGGACGCGACTATCATCTGCGGGGAGGGGATCTCTTTGTGGCCTTTCCCCAGGAGCGGCACAGCTCGGCCGGGAATCCCCAGGAAAAGGGGATCCTGTATTGGATGATGCTCAGGAAGGCCGGACGTGTTTTTCTGGGCCTCCCTCCGAAGGAAGCCGCGGGATTCTGGAAAGCCCTGTGCAATCTTTCCTTGCGGCATTTCCGCGGTTCCTGGGAAATCAAGAGGCAACTGGATTCCCTGACTGTCCTGTTCAACGGGGCGGATTCTGCGTTGAGAAGCACCGCAATGATTTCCGGGACCTTGTCCTTTCTTTTGGAAGTTTTGAAATGTGCAAAATCGGGGCGGGGTGAACGGGAAACGAGCCGCAGGTTGTATCCGGTTTATCGCCACATCCAACAGCACCTGGACGAGCCCCTTTCTGTCCCGCACATGGCGGAAAAAGCAGGCCTGTCCGTCGCGCGTTTCAAGGCCCGCTTTAAGGAGGAAACAGGATTACCACCCGGGGAATTTGTGTTGCGCGCCCGGATTGATGAAGCCAAAGAGAGGCTCGTTAAAGGTGGGGTTTCCGTTACCGATATTGCCTACGGCCTGGGATTTTCCTCGTCACAATATTTTGCCACGGTCTTCAAACGCTTCAGTGGCGAAACTCCCAGCGCATTCCTGCAGACAAAACCCGCAAAAAGGAAGTTCAGGGCGAAGCGAAGCTGAAGGGCCGGGCTCCCGATACTTCGGCTTCGCTCAGAATGACTTGGCAGTGGCTGGATCTCTTGATTGTGCCTGTGGGTCTTTCGTTTCACTCCAACCTGACCCTAGGGTGAATTACGAATCCAGGAGATAGCGAAAATCGTCCAGGGTCAGGGCTTCATTGAAACCACCGTCACCAATAACATCGGTCGCGAGTTGTTTCTTCATGCTCTGTAGTTTTCGGATCTTTTCTTCGATGGTGTTGCGGGTCAGCATGCGGTAGGCGAATACGGTCTGTTTCTGTCCGATGCGGTGGGTCCGGTCGATGGCCTGGGCTTCGACGGCGGGATTCCACCAGGGATCAAACAGATAGACGTAGCTGGCGGCGGTCAGGTTGAGGCCGCTGCCTCCTGCTTTCAACGAGATGAGGAAGGTGGCGGGACCCTGGTGGTTTTGAAAGGATTCGACCAGCGCGGATCGGTTTTCTGTTTTCCCCGTCAGCAGAAACGAGGCGGACTGATGTTCTTTCAGGGCCTCGTCAAGGATTTCCAGCATTTCCACCCATTGGCTGAAGATCAGGACTTTGTTACCTTCTTCCAGAACGGTGTCGAGATGTTCCAGTAGCATTTCCACCTTGGCCGATCCGGCTTTTTTCTGGTCTTCGACGGCCAGGCCGGGGTGGCAGCAGATCTGGCGCAAGCGCAACAGGGATGTCAGGAGGTGGAAACGCTGCTGTTCAAATTGTTTGGAGGTCTGGATTTTGAGAAGATGTTGCTGTGCCCGTTTCAACTCGGCCTGATACAGGGTCTGCTGGGAGCCCTCCAATTCGCAATAGAGATCCTCTTCGATGCGGGGAGGCAGATCGGAAGCCACCTGCTGCTTGTTGCGCCGGAGGAAGAATGGACGAAGACGGACGCCCAGACGTCGTGCTGCCAGAGGATTGCTATCGCCGTCGAATTTTCCGGAGAAAGCTTTTTTGGTTCCGAGAATGCCCGGCATGGCGTAGGACATGAGACTCCAGACATCGAGCAGACGATTTTCCACCGGTGTTCCGCTCAGGGCTACCCGGTGGGTGCTGTTGAGCATTTTGGCCAACTGGGCGGTCTGGGACCCGGGGTTTTTGATGGCCTGGGCTTCGTCCAGGATGGTGGCCTGCCATGTTACGGGCAACAGTTCATCCGAGCGTAAACGCAATTGGGCATAGTTGCAAACAAGCAGAGCTTTCGATTCGATGGCTTCCCGGACGGCGTTGGGGTCTTTGCGGGCCATGACGCGCACGGGGAGTTCCGGGGCAAAGCGTTTGACTTCGGATTCCCAGACATCAACGACGGATTTTGGACAAACCACGAGAGAAGCCCTGGCTCCTTCTTTTTCCCGAAGCCAGAGCAACCAGGTAAGTGTTTGCAGGGTTTTTCCCAAGCCCATGTCATCGGCCAGGAGCCCGCCGAACTGGTTATTGGAAAGATAGGCCAGAAAGCGGAACCCATCGATCTGATAGGGGCGGAGGGTGGCCGTGATTCCGGAGGGAATTTCGGCCTGAACTTTGGTTTGGATTTCGCGGCAACGATCCAGAATGGTGCGGGCGAAATGTTCTGGCAGGGCCCCGCTTTTTGCAGCATCGTTCAGTTGCAGGGCATGAACCCGGTGCTTGCGTCCATCCAGCTCACCGGCATCGAGACCAAGCAGGGCAAGATGCTCTTCATCCTCCTGATTGAGTTTGAATTCCAATCGTTTCCATCCTTTCCCGGCCAGACGGACATAGCCGCCTTTGGCTTTGAGCAGGGCTTTCAATTCTTCGCGTGTGAGGGTCAGGTCATCGGTGGAGATGATGGCGGCCAGATCAAACCAGTCCTGGCCTGTGGCATCAAGACGGGTTTCCAATTTTGCCTGGATGGGTTGGGAGAGAAGTCCACTCAGTTCGCGGTCCAGTTCCATCTCGACATGGTCCCGCCAATACTGTGCCCAGGCGGTAAAGAATTCCGGAAAGCGGCGGTTGATTTCCAGAACCCAGGCGTTCTGATGGGAATACCACTCGATACCAAGGGCGTCCAGAGCATCCTCCAAAGGACGGAGGGAGGCGTGATCCAATTGCAGGCTGACACCCTTTTTCTTTTTGGAAAGTTCGGCCATGACCCATTCTCCACCTTCGTACAGGGCCATGGTCTTTTTCTTTTCGCAGGCTACGGCTTCAATGATGAGGCATTCACGCCTGGTTTCCGTGCTTTCCCCGATCCGGCAGCGCAGGACAGGACGGGCCTGGCAGAATTCGATCCCCTTTGTCAGGGAAGCGGGAGGGGAAATTTGGAATTGCAGCAGCCAGGTGATCTTACGGTTGTCACTGAATAGAGTGCGTGGGATACGCATGGACCGGCCCAGACCCAGGCGGTCGGCCGCGGGAGGTGCCGGATAGAGGAATTGGTTGGTGACGACCCAGGCAGGTTCGGAGGCGACCAAGATGAAAGCCTCCTTGAAAGGAACCCCGTCCCACATCAATTGAATCAGATAATGGGTTTCGTCCTCAAGCAGTTCCCAATTGAGCGGATGATCGGCGCGTTCATGCGGCTGGCCGTCCGGGCGGACGACACGTTCCTGGAATCCGGCTGTGTTGAGCAGGAAGGCCAGGGTGTCGGCCAGAGGATCATCGATTTGTATGCGTGAACTGGAACTTGTGCGCTGGTAGTAGGCAAGGATGGATTGCCAGACCAGATTGGATGGAGCAGAGGAAGGCTGGACTTCGATATCGGATTGCCTGACCCATTTCAAGAGCTGGGTTAAGGAGAGTTCTGTGAAATCCTGTCCACCCATGCGGTGCTCGATGGCCAGACCTTCGGCCCCCAGAACAAAGCGAAAATCGAGATGTCGGAAGCTGCGGTTTTTGCTTTTGAGGGATTCCCGCCTCCGGATAATATCATCCCACTCATCGGCTTCTTCCTGAAGATGGAAATCTTCGATAGCTTTGGCTATTTTGGGCGGAGGAGGTGGAAGCATGGCATAACCAGGGGGCAGGCTGCCGACCTTGCGTTGCAGAGCTTCCAGCAAAAAATAAAAAAACGATTCCTGGGAGAGGGGTGGTTCCGGCCAAAGGCTGACGTATTGGTCACTGATGCTGCCCCGTGGCCATCCCGGAATCAATGGATGCAGATCCGATTCCCTCAAAAGAAGCTCGTCGTGGAAATAGTCGCGATAAATATTACCGAGGCGTTGAAGGAAGCCGTGCAGTTCTGGAGGGGCGGGGCTTTTGGTTTTGGTTTCAAACCAGCCCAGGAAGTCGGCTTTTTTGGGAATATTTTTTTCCGTCCCTATTTTCTGACTCTCCTGCCGTATGGGTTTCAGGCTTTCGGCATGAAGGGTATTTTGGGGTTCGAGATGGGCTTGGATTTTCAAAAGAACTGCATAGGCATGCTTGCAGTTTTCACCCACTGGACAGCTGCATTCGTTCTGCCAGGGGCCGTTTTTTGATTTCTTGAACCAACGGGTTTTGTAGAGTTTGGTGCCTTCGACCAGGGCATTCCAAGAGAAGCTTTCTGCATCGTGATGCAGTTCCTCCACCGCCTTGATTCTGGCGTAATCGGCTCCACGCATTACCGTTTTGGGATTAAATATCCCTGACAACGATTTAAGGTGTGGTCCGTCGTTTTTTATGGAGAGGGTTGGGGGGAGGTGGCTTTTTCTCACGTGGTGGATATCGTTGGATTCGGGTGCGGATTAGGGGGCTGGTCATCCTAAGGCAGATGTGGAAAGGAATCGACATGTATTTTTGATCAGAGGAGAAAAAACGATGAAACTTGGCAAAACAGCCTTTCCAGCCAAGATGGGCCGGTGAAGGTGAGCTCTATTGAATTGATCGTGAAGACCCTGAACGGGGCCGGGGTGCGCTATCTTGTGGTGGGAGGGGTTGCAGTGAATGCTTAAGGATATGGCCGCAGTACCTTTGATCTGAACCTGGTTGTTGAATTGCTTCCGGCTTCTGTGACGAAGGCCTTCAATGCGTTGGAGGCAGTTGGGTATAAACCTGTGGTTCCTGTCACTGCGGCACAATTTGGCGACGAAGAAACTCGCGAAAGCTATATTCGCGACAAAGGCATGAATGTTCTGCAGTTTTTCAACGACCAGCATCCCGAGACCAAGTTGGATGTTTTTGTTCGTGTACCTTTTGACTTTGATAAGGAATACGCACTTGCCCGTGTGGAAGAATTGCTTCCTGATGCTCCGGTGCGTTTGGCACGTCTGGCCACCCTGGTTAAAATGAAACTGGATGCCAATCGTCCCAAAGAACGGGAAGATGTGGAAAACCTGAAATTGATTTATGGAGAAAACTTTGAGGGTTAATGAGGAGGCAATTGACTGGAGTTTGTGTACCTGGGAAGGGGCACGACGTGAGCAGCATCGTCGTTACAACCAGTTGTCGTTCCGTAAAAAGATGGAATCTCTTGAAGAAATGTGTGATTTGGGCCGACGCTTTCTGGAGATCAGGAAGAAAAAAGGGCTTCCCTACATCGATCCGTATACCGGCGAGGTTGTCAGGCCGGGCAAGGGTTGAAAGTTAGCGACAGAACCTTTCTAGTCATAAGGCATATTCGGATTCCGTGACGGTACTGTCCGCCTGTGTAGCGGCCTCATTTAGACGTGTGACCATCTGATCTGGAAAAAGTAACTGCATTCTTTTCATGTCTACATGCCAATGCCGACTATTTAATAGGTCAAAAGAGCAACCCCTGGAAAGCCGGGATCGCGGACTGTCTGAAGTGTTAAGCGGTCAATTGAAAGGTGTCCTGACCACGAAGTTTCTGAAAGTCCCCTTAAAATCAATGGGCGATATTGCCCACGCCCTTCATCCCGATGTTGGTGAGAAGTCTGGGAATTTTTCTAGCTGGTAGTTAGGTATCCTTGCGCAACCAATCCGTGTTTATGCCGACACCTCGGTCTATGACGGTGTCTTTGACGCCGGTATAAACGAAGCCAGCCGGGAATTTTTTGCCCAAGTCCGGCAAGGCCAGTTTGAATTGGTGGTTCTAAACATCGTTGATGAGGAGTTACCGCAAGCTCCCGACCGGGTGCGATTATTATTTGAATCACATTTTTTCGGCGAGACTGTCCGCACCATCCGAGGAGGCCTTTGCATTACAGGCAGCCTACTTGAAAGCTGGGATTGTTTCGGTGAAATGGCAGGCAGATGCGCTTCATGTCGCTTTGGCTTCAGTGGGCCGATGCAAGGTCATTGTTAGTTGGAACTTCAAACACATTGTTCTCTATGACAAGATTCCAATGTATAATGGAGTGAACTTGATCAATGGCTAGGATCCACTTTCAATCAACACCCCTGCGGAGGTCATTACCTATATAAATTGAAGAATATCCCTGTGTGAAACTCAAGAGGATCGGACAAGAACGGATGGAGAAGGAAATCCGAGGCATGACCGCGGAGCAACGGTTGGACTACCACCAGCGATCTTTCGAGCACTCACGGGTTGAAGCAGTAGGTCTTGCGTGCCAAGGAGTCCTCGATGCGTGTTCGTGAGTCGTGATTACTCGAGTAAAGATTTTGCTTTGGCCAAAGCCTCGTCGATTTTCGTGGGATCGGTGCCGCCGCCTTGGGCCAGGTCGGGTTTGCCGCCGCCTTTGCCTCCAACAATCGGACCGATTTCCTTGATGATCTGGCCGGCGTTGGCCTTGCTCGTTCCAGTATCTGTTACCATGGCCAGCAACGAAACTTTACCGTCGTTGCTTCCCGCCAGCACGGCCACTCCTTTGAAGGACTTTTTCAGTTCGCCCGCTGCCAGTTGCAGGAAAGCGGGATCGATTTCACCGAGGTTTTCCAGGATGAGTTTCGTGCCATTGACCTCCGTGGCTTTGGTTATCCATGCGGGAGCCTGGGCTGTGGCCTGCTTCTGGAGTTCGGCGGATTTGTTCTTGGAAGCGGCTTTATCCTCTTCGAGGATTTCTGATTTGAGAGTGCTGACGGCTGATTGGTTTGAAAGATAATGAGACCAGGATACCGCGGGATCGGAATCTCCTGTTTTCAGACCCAGTTTCTTTCCGGATTTCTGCAGCAGGGGGAGCAGTTCTTCTTCCTGTTTCAGGAAGGCTGTTTCCAGGTAGAGATTGATGGAGGGCCCGCAGATCGCTTCGATTCGGCGAACGCCGGCCGCGATGGCGCCTTCTGATAGGATGCGAAAAACACCCACATCCTTCGTGTTGCGGACATGGGTGCCGCCGCAAAGTTCCTTCGAAAACCCGCCAATATCTACCACGCGGACGACGTCGCCATATTTGTCGCCGAAGAACTGGATGATGCTGGAATCGTTTTTGACTTCGGCATAGGGACGCTCGGCCCACTGAACCTTGGAGGCTTCGGAGACACGCTCATTTACCAGCTCTTCGACTTTACGGAGTTCTTCCTGCTTCATGGCTTCGAGATGAGAGAAGTCAAAGCGCAGGCGGTCGGGTCCAACATAGGATCCCTTCTGGCCGACAGTGGATCCGAGCACCTCGCGCAGGGCCCAGTGCATGATGTGGGTGGCGGAGTGATGGGCTTCGATCAGGGCACGGCGTTCCAGGTCAACGATGGCTTTGGCCGGGAAACTGAGTTCCTCCAATTCTACGATATCTTCCGTGATGTGGGCGATGCTGCCATGGCCGGCTTTCAGGGTATTAAGGATGTGGACGCGTTTGCCGTCGAATTCCAGCCAGCCAGTATCGCCAACTTGTCCGCCCATCTCTGCGTAGAAGGGACTAGGGGTGAAGAAGAGGCGGGCTTTGACCGTGTCTTCCTCGGTCTTGCCGAAAATGATCTTGTAGGAAGCCAACTCGACATTCGCTTCTTTCTGATCGAAACCGACGAAAGTTGTGGGAAGGGCATCGGCATCGTTCTCCGTTACTTCTATGACCTCTTTTTTCTGGGCTGCCTTGGAGCGTTCCTTCTGTTCCGTCATCAGCTTGTTGAAACCCTCGACATCGACCAAGAGTCCGCGTTCACGGGCCATGAGTTCTGTCAGATCAAGAGGGAATCCGTAGGTGTCGTAAAGTTCGAAGGCGAGAGCTCCCGTGATTTGAGGAGCGCGGACGTCCTGTCCGTCCGGGCGGACGTCTCGTCCGGACGTCTTTTGGTTTTGAGCGGCCGCTGCGGCGGGGAGAGGGGAACCGCCGGGCAGGATGCCCGCCGGTGCGGACAGGATGTCCGCGCTCCCTTCGGAAAAGAGGAAGGGATAGGGTTTGTCGGGGTTGGCAATTTCTGTGCGCCAAGGGTTACTAAGGATATATAGAAATTGTTCCTCTAGTTCCCTGTCTGAGCGGATGAGGCGGTCGTGGTATTCGGCTTCCCAAACGGTGCCTTCACTGTTTCGTTCCTTATTGATTTCTTTGGCACTATAGGACTTGATGGATTTCAAAAGGTCGGCCAATCCCCAGAAGATGGGATTTCCTGCTGCATCCGATTCTTTGGGGTTGGGTTGAATGAGTGCATGGACATGATCCGGCATTACACAGGAGGCAAGAAGGCGATAACGAAGCGGGTGGAAATGTTTCCAGGAATCCAAGGCGATCTGACGATCAATTTCAGAAAGGTGAGTTCTATTTTTGGTGGAGTAGGTGATATGATAGATGCCCCAAGGTTTTTCATAATGGGGCAGGCGGCGTCTCCAGAATTTTTCTCCAGGAGTGCGGACGTCCCGTCCGTCCGGGCGGACGTCCCGTCCGGCCGTCTTTTGGTTTTGAGCCGCCGCTGCGGCGGGGAGAGGGGAACCGCCGGACAGGATGTCCGCCGGAGCGGACAGGATGTCCGCGCTCCTGTTAGGATTTTTTTGGCTGCGCCCGTTAAAGAGAGCAATGCCGCGATCCAACGTTTTGGAAAAACTTTCTTCCTCAGCCTTGATGACTTTTTCGACTATAGCCTTGTTTTTAATCAGTTCTGGAAAGACGGAACCCAAGGATTGGCTGAGGACATCTACCAGCTTGTAGAAAAACAATTTGTCGAAATCCAACTGGCGACCATAACGAACCGCACGGCGCAGGATACGGCGGAGGACGTAGTTACGACCTTCATTGCCGGGAAGGATGCCGTCGGCGATGGAAAGGCCCAGGGTGCGGATGTGATCGGCAATAACGCGGAAGGCCACGTCAATTTTTTCCTGTTCCGTGTCCCCGCTGCTCCCGGCCCTGGGCAGGGTTGAGGAGTATTTCTTTCCGCTCAGTTTTTCCAACTCGCGGAAGATGGGTGTAAAAACATCCGTATCGTAATTGGAGATTTTTGCGTTCTTGAAGTCCTTAAAGTTCTTCGTGCCCTGAATGATGGAACAGACGCGTTCGAAGCCCATGCCGGTGTCGACATGTTTGGCGGGGAGGGGTTTGAAGGAGCCATCTGCTCCAGCGTTGAACTGGATGAAAACGAGGTTCCAGATTTCGATGCAGCGGGCGTCGCTGCTGTTGACCATGCCGGCGCCGCGTTTTTCCAGTTCGGGTGTGCGGTCTTCCGGAGTCAGGTCGATGTGGATTTCCGAGCAGGGACCGCAGGGGCCGGTTTCGCCCATCATCCAGAAATTGTCTTTCTTGTTGCCGTTGACGATGTGGATCTTGGGGTCGAGTCCGGCTTTTATAAAAAGCTTCGCCCACATGTCGTAGGCTTCCTGGTCGAAGTCGGCGGGGTCACCCTTGGTTTTGTCCGGATTGTAAACGGTGGCGTAAACGCGGTTGGCGGGGAATTTCCAGGTATCGATCACCAGTTCCCAAGCCCATTCGATGGCTTCTTTTTTGAAGTAATCGCCAAAGGACCAGTTCCCGAGCATTTCGAAAAGGGTGTGATGGTAGGTGTCGAGCCCGACATCTTCGAGATCGTTGTGTTTGCCTCCGGCACGGATACATTTCTGGGTATCGGCAGCGCGGGCGGGTTTGTATGGGCAGGGGATTTCGTTCAGAAAGATGGGGACAAACTGGTTCATCCCGGCGTTGGTGAAGAGGAGGCCGGGAGATTCCGGCAGGAGGCTGGAGGAAGGCACAATGCTGTGGCCTTTGCTCTTGAAGAAATCAAGGTAGCTCTGACGGATCTCGGCGGAAGTCATAAGGTGGAGAAAATAGAGGTTCTATGGCCAAAGACAAGCGGGGAAGCGGGGGCTCTGGAAGGGGCACCTTCGATCGGCGAGCTGTTTCCGAACCATTGTTCATTCAGCAAGGCGGATACACAGATCTGTGGAATTGGAAAAACAGAGAGGGCGTGCGGCGTGCCCGGGGAAGATCTTGCCAGGGCCCGGTTGTTTGCCGGGAGAATCCGAAGACAGGACGATCGGTTGATTGACTGCAAGGTGTCAGTGTGAGTTATAACCTCAGGAGAGCGTTGCTTTGTTTATGTCATTTTTGGGCCTATGATCTTTCAGGTTTTTGTAGAGGCGAGTCTGTTATTTGACATAATCGTAACATTTTGAATGACAATTGTCTTGAGGAATTCCAAGGCTTGGGTTGGATGGCGGGGTGTTTGAAAGAATCAGATATCAGCTTTCAAGGCTCGTCGATAAAAACGGGCGTTCCGCCTGCCTTTTGCTGCTGGGCTTGGTTTGGCTTACTATTCCTTTTCAAGCATCAGCGGAGGAAGCATCTGATCCTGGATTTATTCGGATTTTGGCGGGGAATCTGACCAGTGGAAACCTTCAGTCTTATGACCCCGGTCATGGGGCCCGTATTCTACAGGGGATGAAGCCTGACATTGCCTTGCTGCAGGAAGCCCGTTTCGGAGATAACAGTGAAACGCAGTGGGCCGGTTGGATACTGGCCGTTCTAGGTAAAGATTTTTTCTTTTTTCGGGAAAGCCTGGAACTGCCCAACGCGGTGGTCAGCCGTTTCCCCATTTTGGAGTCGGGATCCTGGGATGATCCGGAGCAGGTCAATCGTGACTTCGCCTGGGCCCGCCTCCAGTTAACCAGCGGCCAAAAACTTCTCGCGGTAAGTGTCCATCTGTCGGCCAAGAACGAGGACAAAAGGAAAAGTTCTGCCCAGGCTCTCGCCCGCAAGGTTGAGCGTCACCTGGGACTGGATGAGCTGCTGGTTATCGGCGGCGATTTCAATACGCAAACCCGCAACGAACCCGCCCTGAAAATTCTCCGCAAACTGGTGGTGATTGAGGAACCTTATCCGGTGGACGAGGACGGGAACGAAAACACCAACCGGAACCGGATGAAACCTTACGATGCCGTGTATGTGAACAAAGCTCTGCAGGACAAAGAAAAGCCTGTGTCCCTCGTGGAAGGAAAGGGGGGCTTGGTTTTCGATAGTCGAGTTTTCCGTGATCTGTCAAAAGTCCCGCCCGTGCAGAAGGAAGATAGCGATGCTCCCCAAATGCAGCACATGGCGGTGATCCGGGATTTTGCGTTGGATTGAGAGAGGTGTGGGTAGTTTAGTCAATATTGAGTATTGGGACTTGAGCCCAAAACCTGAGAACTTACAACCAACGCACCCTTTCCTTTCCTTTGTTTTCCCGTTCGTCAATCGCCCGAAACGGGGTATATTATGCAATGCCGCTTGCACTAAAGATCGGAATTACAGTTTTGGCCTTCCTGTTTTTGGTGGCAGTGTATTTTATGGTCACCAATTCCCGGGCTTCAACGGAAATCCTTCCCTACTCGGTCCTGACGCAGGATGGAGCGTTTGAAGTGAGGGAGTATCCCCCGTTCCACGTCGTGCGCAGTCCGATGTCCGATCGCGAAGGCGAGGGCGACGGAGCCTTTGGGCGTTTGTTTCAATACATCAGTGGATCCAACCAGGATCAGCAGAAAATCGCCATGACCGCTCCGGTGTTGATGGATCGCCGTGCGGAAAAGTCATCCATGGAATTTGTCATCCCGGCATCTGTGAGTAACGCCGGGGGCGTTCCCCAGCCCTTGGACAGCGGCTTGGAAGTGGTGGCCATGCCCGGTGGAAAAGTGGCCTGCCATCGGTTTAAGGGTCGCCAGTCTCCGGAAAACGAAGCCCGTGCGCTGAAGGCGATCCGTGCCTGGCTGGAGGCCCGGCAACTGACTGCGGATGGAGAACCATGTTTCGCCTATTACGATCCCCCATGGACGCCGGTTCCCTTACGGCGCAATGAAGTGTGGATCCGCATCGGCCAAGTCCGTTGACTTCCCGGATTCACGGCCGACCTATTTCCGCAAAGGTGCTGCCGTTTAAAAAAAGAGAAACCGCTATCTTTGGGTGACATTTGCACCTGGGTATTTTTTCCTATTGTCTTCCACGATTCAAATCCCTAGACATCTAATTCTATGCCCAAAACACCCATCACCGTGGCCCATGGCGACGGCATCGGCCCCGAAATCATGGATGCAACGCTGCACATTATCCAGGCAGCTGGTGCCGAACTCGACATCGAGACAATTGAAATTGGCGAGCAGGTATATCTGCGCGGCAATATGGCCGGCATTGACCCTTCGTCGTGGGATTCATTGCGCCGCACAAAAGTTTTCCTCAAAGCACCGATCACGACTCCGCAGGGCGGCGGGTTTAAAAGTCTTAACGTCACTACGCGCAAGGCATTTGGCCTCTATGCCAACATCCGCCCGTGTTTGTCCTACCACCCGTTCGTCGAGACAAAACACCCTAAGATGGATGTCGTAATTGTCCGCGAAAACGAGGAAGATCTCTACGCGGGCATTGAGCACAGGCAAACGCAGGACGTTTACCAGTGCCTGAAACTCATCAGCCGTCCCGGTTGTGAAAAGATTGTCCGTTATGCGTTCAAATACGCCGAGGCCTACGGACGGAAAAAAGTCACCTGCTTCACGAAGGACAACATCATGAAGCTGACCGACGGTCTCTTTCACAAGGTCTTCGACGAGATCGGCGAGGAGTATCCACACATCGAAAAAGAGCACTGGATTGTGGACATCGGCGCGGCGAAACTCGCTGACACGCCCGAGTTGTTTGACGTCATTGTGATGCCGAATCTTTACGGTGATATCCTTTCCGACGTGGCTGCACAGATCGCCGGTTCGGTTGGTCTCGCGGGCTCGGCCAACATTGGTGACTCTTGCGCGATGTTTGAGGCGATCCACGGCTCGGCTCCGCGTCGCGCCGGCCAGAATCTTGCCAACCCCTCCGGCCTCTTTCTTGGCGCCGTGCAGATGCTCGTGCATATCGGCCAATCCGATGCCGCTGAGCGCGCACACAACGCCTGGCTCAAAGCGATTGAAGACGGTATCCACACCTATGATATTTTCGACGAAAGTGTCAGTAAGCAGAAGGTCGGCACCAAGGAGTTTGCACAGGCGGTAATTGCGCGCGTCGGTCAGAAGCCGAATTTGCTCAAGGTCGTTTCTTATGCTAACGCACCAAAAAAGCCAATGACAGAGCGTCCGGTCTATGTGCGGTCGACCGAGAAACGCGAGATGGTCGGGGCGGACGTGTTTATCGAGTTCACCAAAGGCGGACCGAACGATCTCGCGGCGCTACTCCAACCCTTGGAAGGCGACGGGATGAAGCTCGAGATGTTATCCAACCGCGGCATGGCCGTCTGGCCCAAGGGGCTGGCTGAGACGTTTTGCGTCGATGTTTTCCGCTGCCGCTTCAAGTTGCCCGACGGCAGCACGGGAGCGGTGCAGCACCAGAAGATCACGGCCCTGCTCGACCGCGTCACGAAAGCGGGACTCGAATTCGTGAAGCTTGAGGGCCTTTATAACTTTGACGGCAAGCCCGGATTCTCGCGCGGACAGGGACAATAAGACGAAAGTGCAGCCGCAGTGAAACACTCACTCGTTTCACTTTCGTCCAATCGACGTCTTAAAAACGAGTAGAGGATAGTGGGGCTTCATGTTTTTTTTGACTGCTGATCGCTTATTACAAGAGGGATCAGGGATGGTAATGCTGGATTTCTATTGATAGTAGAAACCTGAAGGATTTCCCAAAAGTGGGGAAATCTGAAATGAAATAGGTAAGACGCCTAAAGCCAGTTCCTGTTCTTCAGAAGTAACCCATAGTTATTCCTGCCTCTTTGCGGCTTGGCGTCTTTGTGTTCAATTCCTACAATCCAGCTATCAAAGGGACTTACTACTTCGCGTTGCTGATCTTTCTGTTCCTCATTTCAGGAGCTTTGGCCCAGGATTTTGTCTGGGTGGAGGGGGAGGCTGCCACGAAGAGCAATGCGGTCAGCCATGTCTGGTATTCGGGGCAGGTGAAAAAGGAAGAGCTGTCCGGTGGTGATTTTGTTTCGCATTGGAGCGATCAGGCGGCGGGAGAAGCCTCCTATTCCTTTCAGGCCCCTTCAGCGGGCGACTACGATTTCTGGATAAGGACCAATCCGGTGCAGAGCGTCCTTTCCTATTCCTTGAACGGTTCCGCCAAGCAGGCGGTAAACACGGCGGGTGCTCAGAGCGGCGGGGTGAATATTGCTTCCGACAACAAACCCGATCTCCGTTTTGTGGCCTGGATCCGGGTGGGAAAATTTCCGCTACAGCCGGGTAAAAATACCCTGAGCTTCTTTTTCGAGAGCGCCAATCATCATCACGGGATGTTGGACTGTTTTGTTTTTATCAAAGGTAGCTTTACCCCCATGGGCAAGACCAAGCCTGATGAGATTGCGCAAAAGCTGGCAGATGTGGCGAAGGAAAATGTCGGCTGGTCAGTGTGGAATCCGGCGCGGGACGAAAGCAGACCCAGTGAAATGAGCCTTCGTTTTCTAAATGAGAAAGTGGCAGGACAGAGTGGCTTCGTCAAAGTGAAGGACGGACGTTTTGTTCTGGGGTCGGGCGAACCCGTCCGTTTTTGGGCGGTCAATGGGCCGCCGGTGGAACTGCGGGGAGACGACCTGAAACGTTGCGCGAGGGAACTTTCCAAACACGGGGTCAATCTTGTCCGGCTGCATGGAACGGTCTTCGATGAAAAAACCGGGCGATTCAATCCGGGCGCCATGACGCGGTTTCAGGAAGTAGTGGAGGTGATGAAGGCCGAAGGCATCTACGTGCATCTCTCCATTTATTTTCCGCTCTGGTTCAAGCCCGAGCCCGGTCTTTCATTTCTGCCGGGCTATGACGGTGAAAAACATCCCTTTGCCTCGCTCTATTTCAACAGGGATTTTCAGAAGGTTTACCAGGATTGGTGGAAACAGATCCTGACCACGAAGGGTTCCAATGGCAAAACGCTCTGCGATGAAACGGCCGTGCTGGGCGTGGAGATGATTAACGAGGATTCGCTGCTGTTCTGGACCTTCAAATACGAGAATGTTCCGGCGGGGCAGATGGCAATTCTGGAAAAACAATTCGGAGATTGGTTGGTCAAAAAATACGGTTCGCTGGAGAAGGCCTTGAGAGCCTGGAACAATCTGACTGTCCCCCAGGACAGGATGGAGGAAGGCCGCATGGGATTCAGGAATTTATGGAATATTTTTAATGACAAAACCTTGAGGGATCAGGACACCGCGCAGTTTCTGACCGAAACCCAGAAAACTTTCTACGATGAGACACAGGCTTTTATCAGGGGTTTGGGATTTAAGGGACTGATCACGGCTTCCAACTGGATAACCGCCAACGATGCTGTTCTTGGTCCTTTGGAAAAGTACAGTTACAGCGGGGGCGACTTCATCGACAGGCATGGCTATTTCGGTGGAGTTTTGCAGGGCCTCAATTCGGCCTGGTCCATGCGGGACGGGCATGTTTACTCGAACCGTAGTGCCCTGCGATTTGATCCGGCAGAACCCGGGAAAGTTTCGGTTATCACAAATCCTGTCTTTGACTCCAAGATCAACGGCCTGCCCTCGATGATTTCGGAGACAACCTTTACCAGGCCGAACCGGTATCGCACGGAAGGCCCGCTATTTTACGCCACCTACGGGGCCTTACAGGGCAGTGATGCCATTGTCCATTTTGCTCTGGATGGAATCGACTGGCAGGTCAAGCCGCGCTTCTTTATGCAGCCCTGGACCCTGACCACGCCCACGATGATGGGCCAGTTCCCGGCTGCGGCCTTGATTTACCGGCAGGGTCTTGTGAAGGAAGGGGATCTTATGGCGGAGGTTCAAATCCCACTGGAGGATGCTTACGCGTTGCAAGGAAATCCTCTCGCTGTTAGTGAAAATCTGGATGAATTAAGAAAAGCTGATCAGCCGCAGGGCGGGTCCGGGCCAATTACGGGGAGTATCGACCCGTTGATTCATTTGGTGGGGAGGACGCGGATCACGATTGCAGAAAAAGTTGGTCAGACCGAATTGAAAAAGTTGCAGGGCCTTGTGCATCGCCAAGCCAGAACAGTGAAAAGTTCGACTGGGGAAGTATTGTTGGATTACGGCAAAGGGGTTCTGACGGTGGATGGGGAAAAGGCCCAGGTGGTGGTTGGAAATTTTAAGGAAGCGGGGCCGCTCGAATTAAAAACGTTGAAGGTGAATTCGAACATGGATCTTTTGGCCGTGGCCCTGGTGCCGCTGGATGGGAAGCCTTTGCAGTCGTCCGAGAAAATGCTGTTGCAGCTCATGAGCGAAGAAAAAGCGACCGGCTTCGAAACCGAACCGGCAGGGCCTGGTTTGTTCCGGATCAAGAGTATCGGAGTGGATCCGTGGCTTTATCGCGAGATTACGGCCACTATCTCAATCAACCGGCCCGATGCGGCTCGATTGAAAGTGACATCCCTGGATATGAATGGGGTTGCGGTAGGAGAAGCGGGGACGGGGGCTGACATCAAACTGAAGTTGCACTGTGTTTATTATTTGATACAAAAATAAAAAAACATTTTTAACGCAAAGACGCAAAGGGGCTAAGGCGCAACGTTTTTTACAAAGGGATCATGCAGGCCGTGGAGTCCAAGAAGAAGGACTTGATTGCCGCAAAAATCCTTAAATCTTGTGACCACTCAGATTCTTAAAAGATAGAGGTGTGTAATTAGAGGGAGCTGGATGTCAAGAAAGTGGAGCAGCTACGAACGGGGTGACCCCGTGGAACCACCATTGTCACATCTCAACATTTAACATTTATGAATCAGTTAACAGTGACTAATTAAGAAAAATTGCGTGGCCTTTTGGGATTGATCGGATTGGATCGTTTCGCCATACTCTACGCTTAGACCCAGAGTTGTGGGACAAATATTCAGGGACAGCGGGGAATTGAAACGCTCTGGAACAAGACTTGAGATTATTTGGAGCATGAAGGGAAAATAGGATGAAACCGTCAAAATGGTGAACGGTGAATGTTTAATGTTGAGACTTGACCCTATATCTAAAAATTTTTTGATCGGAAAAATATGTCCTTACAAACATCAATAAAATTTTGCCTGGTTCCAGTCCAGAAAGTTCTGGTAAGACTTGGATCAAGTTACATTCTCTGTATCTTTTTTCTTCTAACTGGGATTAATACGTATGCTACGAATGTTTTTGAGGATTATCAGTCCAATATTCGTTCTCTAAGCTTTACCTTTGAGATTACAGAAAGATGGGCTCGTGATTATATTGATGTTTCAGAACCAGACAAAAATTTAAGTTTTCACCACAAAACACTGTATGACTACAAAAGTGAGGAAGGGAAATTTTACTTCAAAGCTGTACAAAAAAATATACTAGAATCTAAAAGTCCTTCAGAAGTGAGCCTTGTTGCTTATAACGGAATATATTTTCAAAATCTTGAGCAAGACGGTACTCTTACACTTACTCAAAAAAAGGATAATTTAGATGAGCTTTATCCACCTTTTGGCATGAAAAATTCACTATACGAGCCCTTTCGCTTTCTAGTTCCAAGAGGAATAGTGAACTTTCTGCATGTTGATCATCCGTGGCTCATCAAACTAGATGATAGGTTTAAGTCGTTTCTTGAACGCGCTAAGCTTCGTAAGGAAGAAGTTAAAGTCGGTGAGTGGTCTTGCTTAGTTTACTCCGCTCCTTTTACTGAAAAAAGCGTTGAAAACCCTTTGCCAACCTGGGCTACGCTCAACGACCTTGAAATAATCGCCTATTTAGCTAAAGACCAATCTCTTTACCCCATCAAATGGCAACTTAGTTCCCCATCTCGTGGTGTTTTATGTGAATATGAGGTTAAGGAATTGGCTACAGTTACAGATAAAAACGGAAAAAAGTTTCTCTACGCAAAAAAAGCAATCTATTCCTCATTTTATATTTTTCAGGACAAATTCTTGCATCAAACTGAAGTGTTACAGAGCTCTGAAGTCAAAAAAATTCAAATAAATGATCATGACGATTTAGAAGATTTTTTTACGATTGATGTAGCTCAAGCCGTGCAAATTTATGACATTGACGCAAAAATAGGTATCAGAATTCCCAAGTGAACAATACTTTTTTCGAAAAAAAGTTCCCTTGATTCCATATCATAAATCTTTAGGATTCTAAGCATGATGGGTGGGTTTCTTTTTCGATTCATGGTTCTATAAATCTTGCCGCTATTTTTGGCTATTGGTCATTTGGCTTTTTCGGACTGGCTCCCGCCTTCAAAGAACCTTATACTCGAATCTGACCTGAAATTGATGGGAATCCAAGGTGCCTTATGGGTGGACGGTCGGGAGGGGTTCCTGTCTCATTCCGGGCATGTGCCCGGTAAGCCATTGGGGTCGCGTCTCAACGGGCTGTTGCCCGATTCCCGCTTTTAGTGAAATAATTGTAGGGCTCTCAGGGTCCCAGCTCAACATTTAACATTTATGAATCAGTTAACATTGACTAATTAAGAAAAATTGCGTGGCCTTTTGGGACTGTTCGGATTCGAACGTTCTGCCGGGCTCTTTCCCAGAACCTTAAGTCGCGGGATAATTGTCTAAGGATAGCTAGGCATTGAAACGCTATGGAACAAGACTTGAGACCATTTGGAGGATGAAAAGAAAATGGGATGTTCCCGCAAAAATGTTGAATGTTGAGACATGTCCCTATATATTCCACAAATGTGGTAGAAGATGGTTTGGAAATGCAGAAAAGGTCAAAATCTGGCAATCTGAAGAAACCTTTCGGAGCTTAAGCTTTGTTTTTCATTCATGATCCCAGCTTTCTGCTTTCGGTTTTTCGTTCCTGCGGCGGACTTGACCCCGCTCTTCCTATGGCTACCTTGGAAAGCTCACTTACAGAAGACCGATCATGAGCTATATACCAGACATCGCCGCCCGCGCAGCCCGGGTGGATTTCTCCAATGACGAAATCAAGCGTTACAGCCGTCATTTGATCATGCCGGAAGTGACCCTGCAGGGTCAAAAATATCTCAAAGCGGCCCGCGTCCTGTGTGTCGGCACCGGGGGGCTGGGCTCTCCTTTACTGGCTTACATGGCGGCGGCCGGGGTGGGACATATCGGGGTCATGGATTTTGATCGTGTGGATCATTCCAACCTTCAGCGCCAGATCATTCACCGCACCTCCAGCCTTGGAAAAATGAAGACGGAATCGGCGGCCGAGTTCATGAAGGACATCAATCCTTTCATTGAGGTGGCGCGCTACGATTACCCTTTGCTTTCCGACAACGCCCTCGAACTGGTGAAGCAGTATGACATCGTGGTGGATGGCACGGACAACTTTGCCACGCGTTACCTGGTCAACGACGCCTGTGTGCTGGCCGGCAAGCCGAATGTCTATGGCAGTATTTTCCGATTTGATGGTCAGGTGACCGTTTTTTGGGCGGAAAAAGGTCCTTGTTATCGTTGTCTTTATCCTGAACCTCCCGAGCCTGGCATGGTGCCAAGTTGTGCCGAAGGTGGTGTGCTGGGTGTTCTGCCTGGCATCATCGGAACATTGCAGGCGGTGGAAGCCATCAAGATCATCATCGGCAAGGGTGACCTGTTGGTGGGACGTCTCTTGTTGTTCGATGCCCTCAAAATGAAGTTTCGTGAAATGAAGATCCGCAAGGATCCGACCTGCCCGATCTGCGGACCCAATGCCACGATCAAGGGCCTGATGGATTACGATCAATTCTGCGGAACGACCCGGGTGGACGCACCTGCGCGCAAAATGCTTTCGCTGCCGGAAATCGCTCCGCTGGATCTTAAAGCCAGGCTGGACAAGAAAGAAGACCTCGTCCTTCTAGATGTTAGAGAAACGCATGAATATGCAATTTGTTCCATTCCAGGTTCAACCCTGATTCCGGTGGGCGAACTGCCCAAACGGATCCATGAACTGGATTCGGCCAAGGAGATTGTTATTTATTGCAAAGGAGAGATCCGCACAGGTCAGGCCTTCCGTTTGTTGCAACAGGCAGGATTCCGCAAACTCAAAGCGCTGGAGAACGGTATCGAAGGCTGGGCGGAAGAGGTGGATCCGACAATGCCCACCTATTGATCCGAAGTGGGGAGTTTCAACAGGAAGGTCGCCAGGAGGCGCAATGTTTTTTAAAAGCTGTTGTTTTCAATTTCCCCTTAGTGGTGTTTCTTGGCGGGCTTCCTTTAGCAGCTTTTTTGTTGTCGGGAAAAGCAGCTTGCTTCGACTCGTAAAATCCTGATGATGTTGGGTTTCTTACATGAAACAAAATCGCTGGATCAATGCCATTTGCTGGGGAAATTCCATCGCTCTGTCCTGGATGTGGGGGCTTGGCCTCTTTTTCTCTGTCCAGATGACATTCATGTTCGGACTCAGCGGGCTTCTGGCCTTTGCGATTCCCAATGCGCTTGGTCTGTTTCTTTTCGGTTACCTGACCCAGAAAATTGCCCGTCGCGACAGCGGCCCGGAATCACTCCAGCGTTTTTTCAGCAAATGGTCGCGTCCGTTCCGTCTCAGCCTGTATCTCTACCAGATTCTGGCCATCACCCTGACCATTTTTGCCATTGTCCATTATCTGTTTGAGCCTTTGGTGCTGCCGGTCCGGGAAAACGGTTTTGTCGCCTACATTCTGTTTATCTGCCTGACCGTGCTGATAGTGCTTTCGGCCGCCTGTCTGTTTGGCGAAGAGTTCAACATCAAGACCCTGAAATATGGGCATCTGGTTCAATTCGGGATTCTAGCGTTGGCTGTCGGAGTCCTTCTCTATGTTATCAAGCCCTTCCATTTCGAGTCAAAGCCCCTGATTGACGTTAAAGTTTTCGGTGATTTTCGTTTCTGGGGCTATTGGGTTCCGGTGCTGGTGGGCTTTTCGGTCGGTCCCTGGCTGGATCTTCAGCAGTGGCAGCGTGCGATTCAGATCCACAAAGAAAATACCACGATCACAGGCAGCTATGTCTTTGGTAGTATACAGTTTTTCCTCATGCTGCTTTTTCACGGCATCCTGGCTCTGTTTGTCCTCGAAAATTATCTCTGGTTCCAGCCGACCAATATCGACGGCCTGGATTATGCGCATCACGTCATTGTGGAATTTCTCAAGCTGCAGGTGGGAGGCACCCCCGAGTGGCTGTCGTTGGCTTACATCGTTTTTATCGGGGTCTGTATTCTCACCACCCTGGACAGCGGCTATGTCTCTCTAAAATGGTTCCTGGGGGAACATGTCAACACCAGCAAGAACATGTTGCTCTCACTGGTGCCCAAAGAACTGATCGCGTCTCCCATTCCCAGCTATATCTTCGCCGGTTTCTTTACGGTTATTGCCTGCGTCCTGCGTTTGGAACTGGAGTATTTCATGGTATTCTATGCTTCTTTCTTTGTCGGTTATGAGGTGTTGGGTATTGCCCGCTGCTTTGTTCCGAATTCGCAGAATCCTCTTCCGCAGATCCGCATGTTTGCCATGGGCAGCCTGGCGGTGGTTATTTTCGCCTACGGCTATTTCCTGGCCCAGCCGGCCCTGATGATCTTTTCCTCGGTCCTGCCACCGCTCTACGTGCTCTGGTTGGTTTTCAATACCGACCTGCTCCGTGTGGTTACGGAAAAAGCCGAGGAAGTCATGGATGCTGCAGCGGAAATCCCCGGCTTGCGGGCCATTGCCAGGTCGGAACTCCTGCACATCGGAGGCAAGTCCACCGAAGTGACATTGGGCAGCCACTTCGAAGGCAAATGGTTTGTCCATAGTTTCATGACCAGTTATTCCGACACGAACTCGGTCGGCAATGTTTACTTCGCCATGTATGCCATGTTTGTCGGCAAGGCCCGGGAAATGTTCTTTAACGTAGCCATGCCGGGCTTTGACCTGAAGACGACAGACTTCTTCATTTTGACGCGTTCCTTCGAACATAAATTCATGCGGGAATCGCGCGAGTTCGAGCGTCTCACCGTGAAAATTCGTGTGGCGGAATACAACCGTAAGTTTGTCACGATGGAGCATCAGGTTTTGGATTCTGCCGGTCAGATGCTGGGCAAAGGCAAGCAGAACCTGTTCTTTGTAGCCTCCAAAGATTACCGCCCAATCGATATTCCCCAGCAGATGCTGACGGCGTTCATGCCGTATTTGTAGTCGTTCCCTTTACCTAACGATGCTCAGAGAGCACTGCTGCAGCCAGTTCCAAGAAAGTTAGCCCCGCTTGGTGGGGCTCCTGGAAAGGGGCGGGTTCGTGCAGATCCTGGCTGTGTTGATCGCTGACCTTTTAGTGAAGCCATTTGAGGGCGAGGAATCCAGCCAAGCCGAGCAGAAACATCGTGATGGCCGCCACTTCCAGGTATTTTTCCAGGTGGGGTTTGATGGCCGGGCCAAAAAGCCGGATCGTGCCCGCCACCATGAAAAAGCGGGCGCTGCGTCCGATAATGGAGGCGGAGATGAGCGTGGTCAAACCCACTTTAAAGACGCCGGAAGCTATGGTGAAAACCTTGTAGGGGATGGGGGTGAAGGCGGCAGTGAGAATCGCGAGGAAGGCGTTTTCGTTGTATTTCTCCTGGACCATGGCGAAAAGTTCCGGTGTGAAGCCGGGCACCACCTTGAAGAAAAACGTCTCCGTTGCCTGCCAAAAGGTCATGCCGATCCACCAGCCGAAAACGCCACCGGCCACGGAAGCAATGCTGCACCAGAGGGCATACTTCCACCAGTCCTTTGGCTTGCCAAAGCAAAGGGCCATCAAAAGGGGGTCGGGAGGGATGGGGAAAAAGGAGGATTCAATGAAAGAAAGGCCTACCATAGCACGTTTACCGCCCGGGCGATCAGCCCAGGACAAGGTCCAATCATAGAGGCGGCGAATACTATTGGGTCGCGGAGGCTTTTCGCTTTCTACTTTTTGATCCATTTCCGATTGAGCACGAGTTTTTTTGGGTTGGCAACCACGGAGCGTGACTGATCCGGATCTGGAGCTGGTGAGGCGATAAGAAGAGAGGAACGGGCTTCATAATTAAGAAGGCTTAACAAAAAAAGTAGCGGCAAGGAACAAGCTCTAAACCATGGTAGCTTCTGCTTCATCCGTTTGTGACCTTTTCGACGTCAAAATGGCATGGTTCTGGCTGAACGTAGTGCCATGTTTCCTGAACGTGGCCCAAGCTTTTTCGGCATTCTTGGGGCCTTACTCTTTGTCCTTGGAGCACCCCTCCCGCTACAGGCCCAGACAGCCAAAGAATTTCTCGATAATGGTTTTTTTGCTTTCAGCAGTCAGGATTATGTCAAAGCGGAAGCCCAGCTTTCGCGTTTCGTGCAGGACTACGGAAAATCGCCGGAGGCTGCCGAGTGGATGGAACAGGCGATGCGTCTGTTGGCGGTGGCCCGTTTAAAGCAGGACAAGTTCGGCCCTGCGCTGGAAACCATGGAACGTTATCTGAAGGAGTATCCTCAGGGCAGCAAGGCAGAGGATTTTTCGTTCTGGATGGGGGTGTCCCAGTTGAGAAGTGATGACCCTGCCAAGGCGGATGCCTCATTTGCCAACTTTATCCAAAAGTATCCACAATCCCCCCGTCTGAAGGACGCGCAGTTCAGCCGGGGCCTTTGTCTACTCCAGCAGGACAAATTCAAGGAAGTCGCCGAATACTATCCTCCCCTGTATGCGCAACTGAAACCGGAGCAGGCCTATCAGGCGCGGGTGATGAGCCTGTATGCCCTGATTGAAACGGCCAAACTGGACGAGGCTTTTCTTGCCCTGGGCGAAATTGATCCGCAATCGGAAGCGGCGGGTAAGATTGCGGCATACCACCTCCTGGCCTTGGATCTGGGTAACAAGCTGCTAGAAAAAGAAGACTACCGCAGATCCCTTGGAGTGTTGCAGCGGGTCTGGTCCAAGACAAGAATCCTGACCCGGCAAAAAGCACGCCTTGAAAAAATGAAGGCAGACATTGCCAAGCTGGATTCGGCCCGCTCACCCGACGAGTCCTATGAACTGGTTGTCCTGAAGGATATGGCCGCCCAAGTGGAGAAAGAGGTCGCCCAGTTGGAGAAAATAGGTGATTACGACACGGCATTGCAGTTCCGGATCGGGCAATGTTTTTTTCAGCTGGAGCGCCCCCGCGAGGCCTATCTGAGCATGAAGGAAATGCTGGGCAGACTTCCGGACACAGAACTGCTGGCCTCTGCGAATTACACCATGCTGATCTGCCTGACCCGGATGGAGCGTTGGAACGAGGCTATTGCGGCAGCGACGGATTTCGAGAAGAGGTTTGCCAAGGCCAAGGAGTTGCCGAACGTTCTTTACCTGAAAGCGGAAGCCTATCAACGGCTTTATGACTACGCGAATGCCCACGTGGCATTCATGGAAGTTGCGAAACGTTTTCCTGATTACAGCCAGAGCGCGCGCTGCCGTTTTCTGGCAGGGTATGCACTGCTGATGCAGGACAAGAACAAGGAAGCCTGGCAACACTTTGAAGACCTGCTGAAAAATCATCAGAAGAGCCCTTTTGTGGAACAGAGCCTCTACTGGCAAAGCATGGCCCTGCATTTCAACAAGGAGTATCCACAAAGCAGGGAGGCCTTTGCGGCGTATCTGAAAGCCTACCCCAAAGGAACGCATGCGGCCGATGCGACATATAGGAGGGCGCAGGCACTCTTCAACCAGAAGCTTTTTACGGAAGCCTACAAGGAACTGGAAGACTTCCTTAAAAAAAATCCGGGAAGTGCGCCGGAGGACGAGGCCTTGAATTTGTTGGGCGATGCCTACCTGGCCCTGGGCGAAGTGGATCGAGGGCTGGCCTCCTACCGGAAAGTTTCGAAGAGAGATGGAAAGCTGTACGATTACGGGGTCTTCCGTTCGGGATTGGCCTACAAAGCGTTGGAGCAATATGACGTGATGGCCAAACATTTTGAAACCTTCCTCCAGGAGCGCAAGGAAAGCACCCGTGTGAGCGAGGCCCTGGCACAATTGGCCTGGGTGGAGAGACGCCGGGAAAAACCGGAAAAGGCCCGTGACATTTATTGGGATGCGATCCGGCGTTATGGCAATGATCCGGAGGCCTTTGCGGTTGAGGATATGATGCGGACACTTTCAAAAATGTACCGGACCCCCGAAGAAAAAGCGGATCTCATGAATAAATGGTCTGAACTGGGGGAACAAGCAAGGTCCGGACAGAAGAAAACCCAGCATGCCAGAACACTCTGGATCCGGGCGGCACTGGCCGAAAAAAACGAACCGGAAAAAGCAGCGGCATGGCGGCTGGAAATGGCCGGGGCGGCACCGGCGCGGGAATTGAGTCCACAGATGCTGGGGGATGCGGCGGATCAATTGAGATTGAATCAGCGTGCCGCAGAGGCGCAGGAATTGTATCAGACCATTCTCAGTTGGTATCCACGTTCGCTGATGAAAGATCGTGCCTACGCCGGACTGGGTTTGTTGGCGATGCAGCAGGGGAATGAAGCCAGGGCATTGGAGTATTTTTCCAAATTTGAAAAAGAAAGCGTCCAATCACCCCTTCTCGCCGATGTGCTCAAGGCCCGGGCGGGCTTGTATCTTCAGCGCGGACGCGAGGACGAGGCGGTGAAAGAGTTGGAGCGAATTCTGGAGGTCAAATCCGCCAAGGGAAGGCCCTGGGTGGAGGCGCTTTATCAGATCGGGGAAATCCGTTTGAAGCAGAATGATCCCAAGAAGGCCATTCCGTATTTTCAGCGTATCTACGTGATGTATGCGCGATGGTCGGACATGGTGGCCAAGGCCTATTGGCAGAGTGGACAGGCCTTTGAACAATTGAATATGCAGACCGAGGCCATGAATACCTATCGTGAGTTTGTTGGTCAGCAGCACCTTGAAAATACCCCCGAGTATCAGAAAGCGCAGCAACGTTTGAAACGCGGGGAGGGGGCATGAAGACTTTATTTATTTCAGGGATGGGATTGTTGCTATTGGGGACATTGGCAGGCGCTGTGGCAGCGGATATGCTGGTGTTGAAAGACGGGCAGAAAGTTTCGGGCACCATCCTGAAAACCGACGGTAAGACAGTGACGATGCAGCTTGTGGTAGGCGCAGGAGAGGCAGAAATTCCCTATCCGCTGAGTAATATTGCAACACTGCGTTTTGAAAACAGTGCGGAGGTGGAGGCCCTGCTCAATACCGGGGATACGAAGAAGCTGCCCGAATTGCAACAGCTTTGGGAAAAACGTCTGCCTTATCTGAAACTTCCGGAGAGCGACAGCGGGGATATCGGGTTAAGATTCATTCGATTGTTGTTATCCAAACAGACCAAAAAAGCGGCTGGTGAAGCGCTGGTCATCGCCAAGGAGGTGGAGGAAGGCGATTGGTCGGAGGCAAGACGGGGTGAAGCCACACGTCTCCGGCTCTCGGCTCTGGCGGCCACGGGCAAGGTGGAGGAGGCCATGGCGGAAGCGGAAAAAATCCAGAACATCAGTGGAATGGATGAGACGGCGCTGGCCTCAGCCCGTGTGCAGACAAGGCTGGTGCAGGCGGATCTGGCTTTGCGGAAGCTGGTAGCGTTGGAAAAAGACTGGCCCAAATGGGAACAGATGCCGGAAAAAAGCAGGGAGCGGAGGCTCTTGCTGAACACCTCTCTGGACGGCTTTGTTTTCCCTGCGGTTTTTCATCCGGAATTACGGCGTTTCAGTGCGGAAGGGCTCTGGAAGGCCTCGGAGCTGTATGTGCAGCTGGGACTGCCCGGGGATGCCCTGCTGCTGGCGGACGAGATCATCACCTGGTTTCCCGAACCTGAATTCAAGGGCAGAGCGCTGGAATTGAAAAAGAAACTTGAAAAAGAAACGAAAAGCTTGAACGAAAAAGAAAAGGAAACGAAATCATGAAAAGAAAAGTACTTAAAATGGCAGGGATTCTCTGCTTGACCTGGTTGTCAGGCCTCACGCCGGTTCCAGCCCAGAGCCCTGCGCCCACCACACAGGAAACGGTCAACGAAAAGGTGGCCGCGCAACAAAAAGACAAATCACTGTTGGATGTCTACGGCGATGGAGGAATGTGGATGCACCCCATTCTGCTGACCTCCTTTGTGGCAGTGGCCGTGGGCGTGTTTTGTCTCGTTATGCTGCGGAAATCGCGGATGATGCCCCCCGGACTTCTCTCTGATTTAAGGCAACTCATGGTGGGGCGCGAGGTTTCGCAGGCCTATCAGTTGTGCCAAAGCCAAAACAACCCGCTGGCGTCCGTGATGGAAGCGGCGCTGGCCAAGGCGAATTTTCAACTGCCCATGTTCAACAAATCCTCCATGGAAGCGGCGGCGGCGGAGGCTTTATATGCTGAAGAAACGAAACTGGGGATCTGGGTCAATTATCTGAACGTGTGTGCGCAGATTGCTCCGATGTTGGGCTTGTTTGGAACCGTGGTTGGAATGATCGAGGCCTTCAACCAGCTTGCTGCGGGCAAGGCTGAACCCTCGGATCTGGCCAGCGGGATCGGGGTGGCCATGATCACCACGGCGGGAGGCTTGATGGTGGCGATTCCTGCCATGGCGGCCTACTTTTTCTTCAAGGGACAGCTCACCACCATCATGACCGACATGCAGAAATCCGCTTCACGCATGCTCGACCTCTTTACCGGTGAGATCAACCACGATGGAAGCCGTCCACCGACGGGTTATACGGGGCAGATTTCGGGTGGGGTGGTGGACGAGGCCAGATTGCGTGCCGGTCTATAAACTCAGTGTAGGAAAAAAACGACATGATATTACGCCGCCGTCCCGCCGAGGATGCCAAGATCCAGATGACGCCCATGATTGACATGACGTTTCTGCTTCTCGTGTTCTTCATGGTGACGAGCAAGATCACCAAGGAGCAGAAGAAGCTGGAAATCAAACTGCCGACGGCCAAGACGGCGAAGCAGCCGGACGACCTGAGCGGAAGGGAAATCATCAATATAGATGCGAAGGGACAATACTTCACCGGAGACAACCAGGTGGACCTGCCCCAACTTAAACGCTACCTGAAACAGCGCCTGATTGATTATCCTCCTCTCAAGATCTCCGTGCGTGCGGATGCAAAAACTCCGGCCAAACAGATCAAGGAAGTAATGAAAGCGGCGGCGGAAGCGGGTGCGATCGAAGTAGTCTTTTCTGCCTATACAAAATGAAAATGGAGCCATTAACGCAACGGCGCAAAGTATGGAAGGCGCAAGAAAATGGTGAAAACAAGGGGTTAGGAAATTCTTTAAGTTTGAGTCCTGCGATATTAAAAACCCGCGTCTTGAACCCGTTGCGTCTTGCCCCCAATACCAATGGACCAGGTGTATCGGCGTGTCATAGCTTCTAACTCGTTGCGATAAAATTTTATGATCATTCGTAGACGGGAACCAGAAACAGCGGAAATCTCCATGAGCCCCATGATTGACATGGTGTTCCTGTTGCTGGTCTTTTTCCTTGTCAGCTCCAAACCGATCAAGCCGGAGGCGGATGTAGGCCTTAGCCTGCCGGGAACAGTGGCCCAGGAAGAGGTGTTGGAGCTGCCGGATGAGCAACGTATCCTGATCCGGGCGGACGGACAGGTGATCTTGAATGAAATGCTGATGGATGCGCCGTTGAGCAAAGAGCTTCCCCAGTTACTGGCGACGTTGAAGCGTTTCAAGGAAGCTGTGGAGGCGAACCAGGCCGAAGCGATGATCACACTGGATGCGGAAGATGAGGTTCCCCACCAGCGTATTGTCGATGTGATGCATACTTGTGCGCTGGCCGGGATCAAGGGGATTACCTTTGCGACGGAAGATGAGGGAGAGGAGTTATGAGCAAATCAAACGCTGTTCTCCCTGAGCCGCCTCATAAGAAAAAGAAAAACCATTCGGTTCTTGTCTCCGTGTTATTGATCAGTATCGGATTGCATGTGGTGGCCGGTATCGTGGCCGGGGTTTATATCGTGGCCAAATGGCTGACGCCACCGGAGGCGACCTTTGTGGCCAAGAAGATGGTGGCGATCCCGCCCCAGATTATTGATCCGAAAATGGCTTCGGCGGAGTTGGAAGCTGCGGCACCGAAGCCGGCTTTGGATGAGAAGATTGCCAGTCCTGTCTCTTATACACATCTCCGAGCCCACGAGACTAAGGCGAATCTCGTATGCCGTCTTCTGCTTGAAA
>ENA-ORBV01001204-ORBV01001204.1-microbial-mat-metagenome-genome-assembly--contig:-NODE-1204-length-58285-cov-17.818358_pt1 | contig 58285 bp, 64 predicted proteins | sample MGYA00237777_ERZ505514 | MGnify/ENA primary metagenome ERZ505514 (study PRJEB26160, sample SAMN06269048) | microbial mat metagenome | isolation source: Oligotrophic lake microbial mat | place...
GATCGAGCGCGCGCTGAAGCTCGGCAAACACGGTGGTTGCGCCGACGAGCAGCAGCACCAAGCCCACGGCGGTGGCCGTCAAGCCCTCGGCGGGTTCGCGCACGCTGGCCAGCAGGTCCTGCACCGCGCCTGCCCCGCGGTCACCCATCAGGTCCTGCAGCTGTGCCTGAATCTCGCCGCGGGCGGCGTCTTCACCGAATACGAGCCCTGACACAGACACCACGATCAGCAGCAGCGGCGCCAGCGAGAACATCGTGTAATAGGCCAGAGCCGCACCCATGCTCGGCACGTAGTCGTCGAGCCACGAGGTCGCGACCTGCTTGACGAGACCCCACCAGGCTGCGGGCTGGTCGGCAGGCATCACACGCCGTCCGCCGGCGTCTCGGGTGCGGCGACCGGCGCGGCCGGCGGGACGTCGCGCCGTTGCATGATCGCGATGTGCCACACGGCGAAGAACATCGCCGCGATCAGCGGGCCGAGGACGAAGCCGTGCAGACCGAACACGGCGATGCCGCCGAGCGTCGTGATCAGCACCATCCAGTCGGGCAGCCGCGTCTCCTTGCCGACGAGCCTCGGCCGCAGCACGTTGTCGACCAAGCCGATGACGACGATGCCGAACGCGATCAGGCCGATGCCGTCGAACGTCGCGCCCGACGCCAGCAGCCACAGCGCCACCGGCAGCCAGACGATCGCCGTGCCCACCGCCGGCAGCAGCGACAGGCAGCCCATCAGCACCGCCCACAGCAGCGGCCCGCGGATGTCCAGCACCCAGAATGCCAGGCCGCCGAGTGCGCCTTGCACCGCCGCGACGACGAGGTTGCCCTTGACGGTAGCGCGCACGACGGCGTCGAATTTCTCGGTCAGATCGCGCTGATTTCGCTCGCTCAGCGGGATCGCTTCGCGCAGCGCCCGGCGTAGCGCGTCGCCGTCGCGGATCAGGAAGAACGCGATGTACAGCATGATGAACAGACTGACGACGAGCTCGAAGGTGTTCTGCCCGAACTTGAACGCCTGCGTCGCGAGAAACTGGCTGCCCTGGCTGAGCAGCGCCGTCAGGCGCTGCTGCAGCGCGTCGAAATTGCCGAGGCCCAAGCGCTTCAGCAGGTCGGTCAGCCACGCCGGCAGCGCGCCGTAAAGCGTGCGGAAGTACGCCGTCGGCGTCGTCTGCGGGTTCTGCAGCCGCTCGAATAGGGAGGACGCCTCGGCGAACAGCGACGCGCTGATGAAGATCAGTGGCAGCACGACGATCAGCAGCACGACTACCAGCGTGGCCAGCGCCGCCGGCGTGCGCCGCCCGGCCAGCCGCACGAGCAGCCAGCGGTTCAGCGGGGTGAACAGCAGCGCCACGATCACCGCCCACAGCAGCGTGCCGTAGAACGGTACCAGGATCGCGCCCAACGCCAGCGTCGCTAGCGCCAGCAGCACGAGCAGCAGCGTGCGGCGCTCGGGAGGCGGGGCGGCTGGCATGACGAGGTGATGCTAATGCGCGCCCACGCCGCGGCAGGCCGTGGTGCGACGCAGGGTTGTGGGGTCACCAACTTTGCTGCGGGATGGCCGCTGCCCACTCTGCCGAAAGCGGTCGCCGATGCGTTCGCTCATGCTGGTTCGTCCGGTCCGCGCTGCAACTGCCGGATTTTGGTCATGATCGGTCTGCCGCTGGTGCTGCGCCAGTTGCAGTTCTCCCACCCCGACAACGTGAGCATGCGGGCTCGGACACGTACAGTGGCGGCAGGGTTGATCTCGGGCACGCGCTCACTCATCCTGTGCCGGCTGGGATCTCGCGACCCGATGCATCGGGGTCGTGGCCGCGGCCATCAGCGCCATGCGGGGTCCGTCCCGGACAACGGCAGGCCGGCCGCATTTTCGCGCTGGTCGTGCAGCCGCTCGAGCGTGCTGTCCAGCAGACGCGCCAGCTTGTGCGCGGCGCCATGCACCGCTTGGTCCAGCGTCGCGGCGTTGTCCATCACCGCCAACGGTTATCGGTCTTCGAGATGGGCCTCCAACATGCAGCGCTGCTCTTGCTGCCCGCTCTTGTCGCAAGGTCAGGTGAACTTCAGCCCGGGTGATATGTTCGCGGAAGCGCTCCAGCGCCTGTTCAACCGGGGCACTCACCTGCGCGGCCTGCGCCTCGGTGCCGTCGATGTAGACGACGGTTTTGAACTGAATCCTCATGGCTTCAAACTACCGTTCCAGTTCGCGGATCAAGGCCTTCATCTCGGCGATCTCCTTGCGCTGCGCCGCGATGATGTCGTCGGCCAGTCTCCTGACTCGCGGGTCGCTGATGTGCGCCCGCTCGCTGGTCAGGATCGCGATCGAATGGTGCGGGATCATCGCGCGCATCCACGACACGTCTTCGACGGTTTCCTGCGAGCGAACCAACCACAGCGATGCGGCGAAGAGCAGCGCGCTGGCTGCCAGGATGCCGACGTTGGCAGTGGCGTTCTCGTACATGCGCCACATGAAGGCCAGCATGACCACCGCCATCGTGGCGCCCATCAGGACGGCCATGTAGGCGCGCGTCTCGCTGAAGAAGATATGATCGAGCGCATAGGTGTTCAGGTACATCAGCCCGAACATCACGAGCGTCGACGTGGCGATCATGACGCCGAAGCGGGCGTACGGCTTCATGGCATGTTCCTTCTGAATGAGGCCGCGCTGCGACGGGGGGAAGGGGCCGTCCGGGCCGGGCAAACCGCGCGCCCGGACAGGAAGCAGGCGATGGCGATTCGCCGCCTTGGCTCCAGCGCCTGTTCGACCGTGGCATTTACCTCAGCGGCCAGTGCCTCGGTGCCGTCGATATGGACGTCGGTGTTGAGTTGGATCTTCATGGGGTTCTCAGGTGGGGGTTCGGGACGCGATCCGGCGAGGTCGCCTCAACATGCGGCGGCCGACAGATCGATGCGATTGCACGATTCGATGCAGATGCGCGTGATCTTCGGGAAGCGCTCGCGGATCGCGCGCTCGATGTGCACGACGGTGGCGGCCGCATCATCGGCGGCGACGCCGTCGGCGCCGATGTACATCGTCAGCGGCAAGCCCGCCTCCCGCACCTGCGGCTGCTGCTGCGCGATGGCGCGGATTGCGGCAGCAGTGTCGGGTCGCACGCCTTCGCCGACGAGCAGGCCACGCGATTCGCGGATCAGCAGTACCGCCACGCCCGCCAGGATGCCGCCGATGACGACCGAAGCCGCACCGTCGAGCACCGGCATGTTCAGGCTGTGGCTGGCCCAGACGCCGGCGGCGGCCACCGCCAGGCCGGCCAGTGCAGCGCCATCTTCGGCCAGCACAGTGTAGAGGGACGGATCCTTGCTGCCATGGAGCGATGACCAGAAGGGCCGTCCCGCCGACTGGCGGCGGAACTGGCGCAGGGCGACCAGGAAGCTGGCGCCTTCGAACAGCGCCGCCAGGGCCAGCACCACATAGATCCATGTCGGGTCGGTCAGCGGTTCGGGATGACGCATGTGCAATACGCCTTCGTAAATCGACATCCCGCCACCCAGGCCGAAGATCAGCACCGCGACGATCAGGCTCCAGAAGTACAACTCCTTGCCGCGGCCGAAAGGGTGTTCCGGCGTCGCCGGTTTCTTCGACATGTGCAGGCCGACGAGAAGCAGCCCGCCGTTGCCGGCGTCAACGGCCGAATGGATGCCTTCGGAGAGCATCGCTGAGCTGCCGCTGATGCCAGCCACGACGAACTTCGTCACCGCGATCGCCACGTTTGCGGCAATGGCGCCATAGACCGCAATTTTTTCGATTCAGCCATGCCGCAAGTCGTCATGCATTAGGCTGTGAGGGTCGACCATCAGGAACATGCGGAATAGATCCGGTGCCCCCAGCACGGCCAGGCCGCCCTGCGTGTAGTTCCAGAAGTCGTGGTTTTGTGCGTGGGCCTCGAAGGGCTCGACCAGGGCCTTGACAGCAACGGCCGCATGCGGCTGTGGCAGCGAGGTTTCCAGCGCCTTCACCAGATGGCGAAACCGGATCGGTTCCTGCTGGTTGTTCGGGTGGCGTCGATGCGTCGTCTGGTAGAGCGGGCAGGGCCGGCCCTTGAACGACGCCATTTCGGCAAGGCTCGTCTGGGTGAGTGTGTCGGGCGTGTGAGTAGTCTTCATCTCTTCTTCCTTCGGTGGGCGTCTGTGGCCCGGTAGCATGCGGCGATATCGGCGCGCAGCACGCTCCCTGACCAAGACGGCACAGCACGCAGTCGTGGACGGACCCTGCAGTCTGCCCCCCCTGCGTTTCCTCGTCTGTACGACAGCGGACACACACTCGAACGTTCGGCAACGCACGGTGCAGTCGGCACGGATCGCGATAATCTGCGCGGATGATTCCCACGCGTGCGAGTCTCCCGCAACGTACTCAAAGAAATCGGCGCACGGGCACGGGACCCTCGGACTGCCAACAATGAAGCCGGGCGGTCTGGCACGTGACGAAGAGTTGCTGCGTCGGACTAGAGCCGAGCGCGCAGCCGACCGCGTGGTGCGGCCGTTCCAGCTGTTCGCATAACAACAGGCCTCCGGCGGCGTGGTCCTGCTGGCCTGCGCCATCTTGGCGCTCGCCTGGGCGAACTCGCCGTGGGCCTGGGCCTACGAGCAGATGCTGGGCGTTCCGCTTGGCATCTCATTTGGCGAAGAGATGTTACGCCTTGACTTACGCCATTGGATCAATGATGGCCTGATGGCGATCTTCTTCTTCGGCGCCGGGCTTGAGATCAAGCGCGAGTTTCTGGTCGGTGAGTTGGCCGAGCGACGCAAGGCGATGTTGCCGATCGTGGCCGCCGTCGGCGGCATGGTGGTCCCGCGCTGATCTATGCCGCGTTCAACTTCAATGGCGCCGGCGCCAAGGGTTGGGGTATTCCGATGGCGACCGACATCGCCTTTGCGCTCGGTGCGCTGGCGGTCCTGGGCTCGCGCATCCCCGAAGCGCTGAAGGTTTTCCTGGTCGCACTGGCCATCGTCGACGACCTCGGTGCGCTGCTGGTGATTGCGATCTTCTACACCGCGTCGATCGAATGGCGCGGCGTTGCCCTGATCGTGGCCTTGCTGCTGGCGCTGTGGGTGGCCAACCGTTTCGGGACCCGCCGGGGATCTACCTGCTGCTCGGGCTGGGCCTGTGGGCCGGCTTCTTCATGTCAGGCCTGCACGCGACACTGGCCGGAGTGCTGACGGCGCTGTTCGTGCCTGCGCGTGTGAAGATCGTGCCGGACGCGCTTCCACAGGTCATTCGCCGCGGCGCCGACGACATCGAAGCCCAGGCCCTTGACAACGAGCCCGACGCGATGGATCCCGATCGAGTCGCCATCATCGGTGCGATTGGGGGCAGCCTTGATGCCGCCACCGCACCGATGCAGCGTTTCGAGCATGTGGTGCAGCCATGGGTCACCTACGGCATCCTGCCGGCATTTGGTTTGTTCAATGCCGGGGTCGCGATCGATGCCGCGGTGTTGAGCACGCTGCCGACCGCTGTGCCGCTGGGCATCATGGTCGGGCTCGTGCTCGGCAAACCCTTTGGAATCGGCCTGGCCAGCTGGCTGGCCGTAAAGACCGGGCTGGCCGAACTGCCCGAAGGGGCGACCTGGCAGCACCTGATCGGCACTGCCTTCCTTGCCGGCATCGGTTTCACCATGGCGCTGTTCATCAGCGGACTGGCGTTTGCCGGCACACATTTCGAGCGCGAGGCCCAACTTGCCATCATGATCGGTTCGTTGCTGGCCGCTGCGGTCGGAATCGCCATCCTGCTGACGTCGAAACCGACGCATGCGCCCGACCCGAAGTGAGTCGTTGACTGCGAGACTCGTCGATGCGTCAGCCGTGAAGCTCGCACAGCGCCTGGGTGGCCGCCCTGAAGGCCGCCTCGACGGCAAGCAGATCGTCCGGGTCCGGCACCGCTTCTCGTGCTCCTCTGACGATCATGCCGGCGTGGCGCTGGAGGCAGACCGCGTCCGGCGCACTTTGCACGTGGCGGACGATCTGGGCGATGGCATCGAGCATGCGGATCGCCACAGCCGGGTTTGAGCGAGCGCTTTGCCTTATCTGGTTGAAGGCCACGTCCACGATCCCTGCAAACGTGGGCCCAGGCGCCACCAGTCGCAGCCGTCCGTGAAGGTCGAATCGCAGGGCTGACGGCATGTTGCGTCGGGCCAGTCGGCACAGACCCGAGCCCAGTCGATCCACGCAGGCAATCGCCGTGAACGGGTCGTTGATGCCCGGGGACAGCGCTCGCACGGCGATCTCGACCAACTGGTTAAACGAGAACTCGACATCCTGAGCGGCGGTGCGCTGGTCGCCGAGCACGAAGGCCGCGTTCAGCTCCTCGACCAGGGTTTCGTTGACGCGGTCCCCGGGCCAGACCATTACCATCGCCCTGCCCTTGACGAGGTAGTGCCCGGGCCGGCGCTCCAGCCGAAGCAGCAGATCATCCTCGGCGGCCAATGCCATCAGGGCGTCGGCGTCGATCAGCTGGAGATAGCCGTCTGCGAGGGCGCCCACTGGACGGGCCTCGCGTGCGAAAGTCGCCGGCAGTTCGGCTTCGCTCGGTGCTTTCGAGACTTCGGATACAGGCTTGCCAAGGTGGCCGGGAAACAGCCTGTCGATCCCCTCCTCCAGTTCCTTGCCGACCCGTGCCACGACCTCATCGGCTTGGATCGAGACCGAGACGTGATGGATGAAGTAAATCAGCACCCCGATGCTGCCCATGGCCAGCAACACGCCGATGCTGACGGACAGATGAGGCACGAAGGCCACCTCGTCGGCGCGCCGGACGGTGCGCAGCACGATCAGACAGTACAAGAACGTGGCCACGAAGGTGCCAAGCACCAATTGGTTGGCGGTGTCGCGCATGAAGTTGCGCAACAGGCGGGGCCCCAGCTGGGACGAGGCGAGCGACAGCGCGACGAGCGTCATCGAGAACACCGTCCCTGCTATGGCGATCATCGACCCGGCCACGGTGCCCAGCAGCAGGCTTGCACCTTCGGCACCACCGGAGTAGATCCAGCCCAGACGTTGAACCCAGTTCTCAGCGATGGCCTTGTCAAGCTCGACAGCGCAGACGGCCAGCGCCACGGCCAAGCACGCCATGACCGCTGGCACGAACCAGAGGCTGGATCGAAGGCGATCCCAGTACTTAAGCAGCAGTGTTTTCATGAATGCCTCACTTCAACCAGTTAGCTTCGAACGAAGCGCCCATGCCGGCGCTGAACGGGCCATTCCTAAAGTGTAAATTCTCGAGCATAAGCGCGCAGTTCGTCCTCCTGCATCCGTCCCAGCCTTGCTTTCAGGCGTTCACGGCATCGCACGCGCGAACCGCGCGTAGCATCGCCGCGAACTCGTGGAGCGTCGCGTTATCGCCTGCCTCGGCCGTCTTCAGCCAGGCCTGCAGGTCGGCCACAAGTTGTTCGCTGGACGCGCCCGAGGGCATCCGTCCCAGCCGCAGTTGTTCGCGCATCTCGACCAGTTCGGTAAGCATCTGGCTTTGCGCAACCGCTCACGACACCTGCGCGCGTGGCGCTGGTTCGCAAGCTCGGCGACTGCGTGCCCTTTTGCGCGCAGCCGCAACCATTCGGCAAGGGCCGCGCGGCGCAAACGCCTTGCATAGTTAGCCACTAACTCGTACCGGTTCGCGATGATCGCGTTCAGCATGGTCGCATCCGCCACTGGCCGCGCCGAGCCGCAACTGCAGCCGGAACCGGCGCACGGTGGCCAGCCACAGCATTTCGAGGCCGCGAATTTAGACCCAGCCGAGGTCGAACTCATGGCGCGCACCGACAGCTTCGAAGAAGTCGGATAGGTGTGATGGTTGTTGTGCAGTTCCTCGCCGCCGATCACGATGCCCTAGCAGCCTGTCGGGCTTAGGGTGTTTTTCACGAAAACGGACCTTTTTTTACCATCGAAACACCCCCCGAAAAATTTAAACGCGCTGTAGCTCGTTCTAAAGCGTCCAGTTTTTTGGAATCGGCTAAGTCCGACAGGCTGCTGGGGCACGATGTTGCGGCTCGCGTCGGCAACCTCGAAGTTGCGATACCCCCACCAGTGGCCGATGCCGTTGACGATGCCGGCCGCTCTGAACGGGATCCAGAGTGCTTGACAGATGCCGGGACCGGCAGCTGGGCATCATGCCATCATGCGCCGGGTTCACCATTTGTTGTGCGACGGTCTTCAACCTGGTCATCAGCGCCCGGGTGATCCTTGCCATCGGTAATCACCCCGGCCTTCTTGACGGCATGGCCGACGAGGCCGCTTTGCATGCCCCTGGTGCCAAGGCCGATTGGCGAACCCTCTTCGACGGGCTGGTTCGACTCGATCTCGGCCAGATGGGTGTCTCCGGTCATCTTGGTATTGTCTTTGGGACTGGGCATTGCGTACTCCTGTATTGACGAGAGACCACTCAACTTGCAGAGCTGCAATTCGCACGCGCCTGGCGGGCACGCACGTCTCGTGTCGGAGGACAGCACGCAAGAGGCGAAGAGGACTCAGATTGGGCCTGGAAGCTGCTGCGGTCTGTGCGGCAGCGCTCATAGGGGGGCAATTGCCGCATCGTCATTCGTTTGCCACTGGAACCAGCGTTCGCCAACGCACAGACTTGGCGTCGAGAAGCGTGCAGACTCCGCTCTGCTTTGGCAGTCGTGCACTTGCCTTTCCTCAACATCGCCTTCGGTACCGTGCCACTCTCGGTGGGCTGGTGACGCGCGTGTGTGGCGATGGCGGGGTGCCATGGTTCAGCAAAGGGCGAAAGCTGGCGCGACGACCCTGGACCCGGCGGGCGCTTGCACCGCCTGTTCAGTGAGCGCAACGAGGCCGTGTACCAGGCGCAGGCCTGCGTGCAGAGCCTCGCCGCGGAAGCGCCAGCGACGAGAAAGGAAACCACATGAACATCGACGTCACCGAATTCAGACTCCGCGAGGGCGACGAGCTCGACCTCGGACTTTGGGCCACGAATGTCAAGCCGCTGTACAAGTCCAAGAAGGCGTACCGCAATGCTTTGCAGGATCAGGTCGAGCAGCTGAGCGACCAGCAACGCATGCTCTACGCATCGAACCGGCACGCCTTGCTGCTGGTGTTTCAGGCGATGGATACGGCAGGCAAGGACGGCGCGATTCGCCATGTGATGTCGGGCGTCAACCCGCAGGGCTGCCAAGTGTTCAGCTTTGCGCATCCGAGCGCGCGGGAACTTCAACATGACTTCCTCTGGCGTACCACGCGTGACCTGCCCGAGCGCGGGCGCATCGGCATCTTCAACCGTTCGTACTATGAAGAGGTGCTGATCGTGCGCGTGCACAGCAGCATCCTGCACAGCGAATCCCTGCCCGATACTGCTCCCGAAGAGTCGGTGTGGCACAGCCGCTTCCGGTCGATCGTCGACCTCGAAAGGCACCTGCACACCAATGGCACGCGCATCGTCAAGGTGTTCCTGCACTTGTCGAAGGAGGAGCAGCGCAAGCGTCTGCTGGCGCGCATCGATGAGCCCGACAAGAACTGGAAGTTCAGCGAGGCCGACATCGCCGAACGCAAGTTCTGGGACCACTACATGCAAGCCTATGGCCATGCCCTGAGCGCGACCAGTACTGCGGACTCCCCTTGGTTCATCGTCCCGGCCGACGACAAGGACAACGCGCGGCTGATCGTGTCGCAGATCGTGCTCGACGCGCTGGAAGGTCTGGAGTTGAGTTACCCGGAGGTAACCGCGGCGCAGCGGCAGGAGCTGAAAGCGATTCGAAAGCAGCTGGCGAAGTGAGTTGTTGCAAGCCCTGAACGACTTCCTCTCGCAGCTCCCCGCTCTGGCACTCGGCGTGGTGTTCGCCGCGGCCTTGCTGGAGTCGGTGGCCGTGGTCGGCACCGTTCCCGGTGACCGCTTCAGTCGTGGGGTTAAATTGTAATAATATGGATCATCGTCCAGTGCATATGTAGGTCAAACGAACACGCATTTCAACACCTCGATTAAATAATCAATGGCTTAGGCCTTGATCGCATTGGTCAAGTGTCACAATTTGTGAGGCGCTTTCAAAACATGCCTTCCATTCCGGCGCCAGCAACTGGATATTCGATACCGATATGCTGAAGTAATACCCTGAGGCGATGTATTCGTAGCCCGCCGCATTACTCAAACGAGAGACTGGTTGCCAGTTGGGCCTCAATCTCGTCAGAATGGCGCAGCGTGCCGCAGCGTGCCGCCAATTTATGGCTGTAGGCGGTGGCGATCATCCGGTAAGGCGATATGTCGATGCCGGTGCCTGCGGCGAAGGCACACAATTTTTCGAACCTACCGGTTAAGACAGGCTCAATGCATTTTTGCATGACCCACTTTCACCGCGCCACGCAAGGAAACATCGCTGCGGAGAAGTCAAACCGCAACAGTGGCCGGCCTCAAAGAACGCCCTAGATCGATCAGGCTTTGCGGTACGCGAGGGCTTCGTTCTTTGATAATGCCTGCGCTTTCTATCATTCAAATCATTGATTTTTCGTGAATTTGAATTTATTTTTTTGCCTTGTTCAGCGCCTCGACGCCTGAGATCACATCGAACAGTTCTTCATCGATACTGCTCTGACGCAAGCGGTGGAAGCCGCCATTGAGCGTTTGCAGCAATTCGTCGATGTTCTTTTCGGCGCGTTGCATCGCCGCCAGTCGGCTGGCGTTTTCGCTGGCAAGAGATTCGGCGCAGGCCCTGAACAGCGAAACGAAGAGGTATTCCCTTATTAGCGCCCGCAGGGAAGCGGCATTGTCGCTCTGGTCTCCGAATATCTCGGGCAGTTTTTTGGTCGGCCACGGCAGTTCGGCCAGATTGCAGCGCCAAGTGTCGTCCAGTGGCAGCAACCGCTGAGAGACAGATTCAAATGCTGCGCCAGAGATCGCGCGGTTGTAGAACAGGTGAAGTTCACTGACCTCACCATGATCGTGGAGCGCCTCAGTTTCGACCAAAATCTGGCCCACCAGCCGGGCGATTGCGGCTGCGGATTTCGGTACCGTGAAGCAGCCGACCGGCAGCAGTCCGGCATCGGACAGACGCCCGTACACGCGTTCGCCGACCGCCCAGAACTGAGTCTTGCCGGGCAGCGTGGCGGCCAGCCTGGTTACCGCAAAATCCGCCACCACGTCGTTGAAACGCCCGACCAGTCCCTGATCGGAACCGAAAACGATCGCACCCACGGTGGGCGTATTGGCGTGGCCTTTGCGTGCGGCCATAGCGGCGGCCGGTGCGCTTTTACGGAAACAGACACTCAGGCCCAGTTCTACCGTCCGGTAGTAATCGCCCAGAGCGCGCACCGATTGCTCGTACTGGCCGATGCTCGACGCGGCCAGAGCCTTCATGGTGCGAACGACGGACTGGAGTTCTCCGGCGCTGTCGATCTTGCGGCGCAGGCCCGCCGTGGTGTCGCCCATTATTCCTCTGTTAGCGTCGATCCTGATGGGGGCAAACCGGCCGGATGCCGTTTTTGATCGTGCAGCTTGCCGAGCGTGGTGTCGATGACCCTGGTCAATTTGTCCAACGCACCGGCAGTCGACTCTCTCAGAGTTGCGGAGTAGTGCGTGACGGCAATCGGCTGACGGCCTCCGAGGCGCACCTCCATCGTACAGCGCTTGTCGCTGGAGCCGCTCTTGCCGCTGTTCTCGTCGCTGAGGTGGACCTCAACCCGGGTAATGTGTTCGCTTTGCCGGTTCAGGCGATCCTTCACCGTGTCGCTGGCCCAGACTGCTAGCGCTTCGTGACCTTCGATATTGTGGGCGGCGTTGACTTGTATCTGCATGGTGTTGCTCCTGTTGTGATGATGCTTGGTGCGGTTTCAGTTGGCAGCCTCTATTTAATATCCGCAGGCTTGGGTTCGGTTTCCGGTTTGGGTTGAAAAGGGGCAAGCGCCTGTTGTGCGATGTCTATGATGGCCTTGCGATCTTCATCGCTCAACTTGTCGGCGTTGTCGAAACGCGCGCAGACTTCGGCCGGAATCTTCGCGGCCGCCTCCTGCACAGCGTGTTCGGCATCCTTCATTTTTTCCGAAGGCACGGTGTCGAACAGTTTTGCGGTCAGGGCCAGCAGGACGGCGATCTGTGCAGGCACCGGCACCGGTGCGAATTCCTTCTGCTGGAGACAATAGCGGATGCGCTTGCCGTGCTCGATGATCTTGCGAGTGTCGTCATCGGGGCGAGCGCCGAAGCGGGAAAAGGTTTCGAGTTCCTCGAACTGCGCATAGGCAAGTTTGAGGTCGCCCGCTACGGCGCGGTAGACCGCGCGTTGCGCCTTGCCGCCAACGCGCGAAACGGATTTTCCGACATCGACCGCAGGCAGCACACCCAGTTCGAACAGCGACGGCGAGAGATAGATCTGCCCGTCGGTAATCGAAATGAGGTTGGTTGGAATGTAGGCGGAAATGTTTTGCGCCTCGGTCTCGATGATGGGCAGGGCCGTGAGCGAACCACCGCCACGTTCCTTGGAGAGATGTGTCGCTCGTTCCAGCAGCCGCGCATGGATATAGAAAATATCGCCGGGGAAAGCTTCGCGACCAGGCGGGCGGCGCAGCAGCAGGGAAAGCTCGCGATAGGCACGGGCGTGGTGGGTGAGATCGTCATAGACGATCAGAACGTCGCGCCCCGCTTCCATGAAATGTTCGGCAATGCTGGTCGCGGCGTAGGGCGCAATGTAAGTAAGACCTGGCGGATCGTTGCCCTCGGTCACGACCACGACGGTGTAGTCCATCGCGCCTCTCTCCTGCAAATTAGCCACGACCTTGGCGACGGCGGAAGCGCGCTGGCCAATGGCGCAATAAACGCACACGACATCGCGGCCGCGCTGGTTGAGGATGGTGTCAAGGGCAATGGCGGTCTTGCCGGTGCGGCGGTCGCCCAAGATGAGTTCTCGCTGGCCGCGCCCGATGGGAATCAGCGCATCGACGACCTTGAGGCCCGTCTGCAGAGGTACGGTGACGGCCGCACGGTCCATGATGGCGGCGGCTGGACGTTCGATTGGCAGGTGCGCGTCCTCCTCTATCGAGCCCTTGCCATCGAGCGGCTGACCGAGCGGGTTGATGACGCGGCCGAGCAGGGCATCGCCCACCGCCACATCCATCACCCGGCCCGTGCGTTCGACTTCATTTCCTGTTTGCAGATGCGCGTAATCGCCAAGCAGCACGACACCGATGTCATCCTCATCCAAATTGAAGGCGATACCATAACCACCGCCGGCAAACTTCAGTAACTCCTCGAAGCCGACGCCGGGCAAACCGGAGACCCGGGCGATGCCGGTGGAAACGCTGGTGATGGTGCCGACTTCGCACAGGCTCAGTCGCGGCGTGAAGGCTTCGCGAACCTTGTCGATGCCGGCGAAGGTGTCATCGAAGACGCCCTGCAACGTCTCGGGCGCTGAACTCATTGCGGCCTGATTTCGGGCATGGGTTTGACTTCAGGATTGCCCTCGGACCCGCCCTTCTCTTTGAGCAGCTCGCCCACGATCTGTTCCAGCGAGGCGAGGTAATCGTCGATGCTCCAGGCCACTTCCTTCCCGCTCGCGCTGAGTTCGATGCCGCTGATCAGATCCGGCGCTGTCTCGAAGCGGACCTGGATATCTACTGAGAAGGTTTCGCTGATTGCTATTTGTATCGTCTTGTGCTGCGCCTCCGGCAGGTCGAATGCGCTGCGCACCAGCGCCGAATCGGAGGCTGTCCTGAGCGCTTTGGCAAAAGATGTCTTTGCCTCGTCCGGCATCATCCGCAAACGGCCGATAAAGACATCGACCATGCGTGCTTCGAGGCTTGCTCCGGCAAGATCGGTCAGCACTTTTCGGGCGATGGCAAACACTTCGTCCTGTGTTTTTCGACTGAGGGTTTTGCGCAAGTTGCGCGCCTCGTTGATCAGGGCTTCCTGCCGTTTGGCACTTAATGCGTTGGCCGCCTTGCGTGCTTCGTCGAGCAGGCGCCGGCGTTCGGTTGTCGCCTCTTCGGTTGCCTTGCCCAGCAGCGCATCTCGCTGCTGGTTGAATTCTTCGTTCTTTTGCTTGAAGTCGTCGCGCTCCTTCTTCGCTTCGGTTTCTTTCGCGGTGGCGTCTGCGAGCCTCGCGGTGATCCGCTTCTCACGGGCATCAATGGCGTGAAGAATCGGCTGGTAGAGAAAACGCTTCATCAACCATACCAGGATGAGAAAGTTGAGCGCTTGCGCGCCAACGGTGAACCAGTCGATTAGCATGGCTTACTTGCTTGCGGTCTGGGCGACGACATGATTCCAGAACGGGTTAGCGAATATCAGGATCATCGAGACGACGAAACAATAGATGGCCGTGGATTCGATCATCGCCAGACCAACAAACAGCGTCCGGGTGATGGTGGCCGATGCATCGGGCTGCTGCGCCAGCGAGGTCAGCGCAATGGCGACTGCCCGGCCCTCTCCGAGCGAAGGCCCGATAACCCCTACCGCGATGGTGATGCCGGCGGTGAAAATTGATACCACCGCAATAATGGTCATGCTGTCCATGTTGTCTCCTTTGATGACAGTCGCTTCATGGCTTGGGTTCGGCTTTTATCAATTTGGTCGAAGAGGATTGTGGCTTGCGAACGCGCATCGCTGCCGCGATGTAGACAGCGGCCAGGATGCTGAAAATGTAGGCCTGGACCATGCCGGTGAGCAGGCCGAGCAAGGTCATGAGAATCGGAAAAACGAACGGTGTTATGGTCAGCAGGATGGCGATGATCATCGATCCGCTCATCATGTTGCCGAACAGGCGGACTGCCAGCGCCAGGGTGCGCGATATTTCACTGATGATGTTGAATGGCAGCATGATCACTGTCGGCGCGATGTAGGACTTGAGGTAGCCACCCATACCCTGACTCTCGATGCCGAACAACGGCACCGCTACCAGCACGCACAGCGCCAGCGCCGCCGTGGTCGACAGTGAACCGGTCGGCGGCTCATAGCCGGGAATGACGGTGCACAGCGTGGCGCTGGCAACAAACAGGAATAACGTGCCGAGAAAGGGAAGAAATTTCCGCGCGTGAGGCAGGCCGACATCTTCAATCTGTTTCTCGATGCCGGTGACGACGATTTCAAGGAAATTCTGCCAGCGCGAGCGTTTCAGCCCGGTGGAAAGCTTGCGCGTAATCAGCAGGGAACCGATTGTCAGCAGCAGCATCAGCCCCCAGGTGAACACGATCGTGCCATTAAGCGTGAAAAAACCCTGCTGCCAGAAAATGATTTCGTCGGGACTAAGGCGCATGGCTCGCCTCTCGTGTGAGGGTGTTTTTTAGCCCACCCGGCAGGCGAGTAAAGCGTAAAACGACAAGACGTGCGACGACAAACCCGAGCAGACAAGCCAGCAGCCGCTGCCAATCCGCGTGGCCGACAAAATAAAAGCCTGCCAGGGCAATGCCCAGACGCAAGAGCAGACTACCGAGGAATAGAAGCGCCGGCCGTTGAGACGAAATGGCTTTTTGTACCGTCCACCACAGGCCGCCGAAGAAAAACGTACCAAGCGCGAGGCCTGCCAAACCTGCCAGCGCTAATGCCAGCATTTCATTCATTGTCACGTTCCGGCTCGTCCCGCATCGCCTCATTTTCCTTGTCGACCCAGTGCCAGGCATTCAGGCATCCGATCGCCAGCCCTGCCATCAGCAAGGCCAGCGTCCACGAATGCTGGCCCGGATGGTGTTTGTCCAACCAGATACCGAGTGCCGCGCCGAGCAGGGTCGGCACTGTTACAGACCAGCCGATCAGGCCCATCATGCCCAAACCGAACCAGACACCCGGTGTCGCGTTGCGTCGCGCCTTGAGTTTGCGCGCCGCCTTGGTGCCCACCTGATCGGCAAAGGCCGAACCACTTTTCGATGTCTTGCCAAGCGGATCGTCAATCATGTTGAAATGTCGCGAAGCGGTGCAGAAATCCGCTTTCCAGTTTCGCCATGACGATGCGCACGCTTTTTTCCTGCTCGTCCAGGGTCAGAAATTCTTTCTCAACCGCATCGCGCAACTGACCGAGATCATTTCCGCCCAAGGCGCGGCGTACCGACACGAGCACATCCACGCCGGTCTTGATCAGCACCCCTTCATCAACAGCGACAAAAAATTCATCGCCGGTTTCGGTCTCGTAACTCAGGATCCCCGGCACCAGCACCGCCACGCAGTCGAGCCGTTGCGGCAGGAGTCCGAACGATCCTTCGCGCGTCTCCGCGATGATGCGCGACACACCGGTCTTCTCGGCAAAGACCTGGAAGGGCAGCAGAAGCTTAAGATTCATGGGCAACTGCGGATGCTTCAGGATTTGAATCTGCGGTGGGTGTGGCGTCACTCTTATTTGCCGGTCGATCGGGAGCGGGCGCAATTTTGGCTTCAGTGATCTTGCCAATCATGTAAAACGCACTCTCCGGAGTGTCCTTGAATTCATCGCGAAGGATGCGCTCACATCCGTCCAGTGCATCTTTGAGACTGACAAGTTTTCCTTTGAGGTTGGTGAACTGTTCGGTGGTGAAAAAAGGCTGGGTGAGAAAACGCTCGAGGCGGCGGGCGCGTCCGACCATTTGGCGATCCTCCGGCGAAAGCTGTTCGAGGCCGAGCATCGCAATGATGTCCTTGAGTTCCGCATACTGCGCCAGTGTGTGGCGGATTTCCTGTGCCAGGGCGTAGTGGCGCTCGCCGACGATGCCCGACGACGCCATGCGTGAACTGGACTGCAACGGATCAATGGCAGGGAAGAGTCCTTCGCTGGCGCGTTTGCGCGAGAGCACGATGGAGGCAGAAAGATGGGCGAAGGTATGCACTGCCGCCGGATCGGTGAAATCGTCCGCCGGCACATATACCGCCTGGATCGAGGTGATGGCACCGCTGTCGGTGTTGGCGATGCGCTCCTCCAGTCCGGCCAGTTCGGTGCCCATGGTCGGTTGATAACCGAGACGGGACGGCATCTGCCCCATCAAACCGGATACTTCCATGCCGGCCTGAATGAATCGAAAAATATTGTCGACCAGCAACAGCACATCGCGATGCTCGTCATCGCGGAAATATTCGGCCATGGTCAGCGCGGTATGGCCAACTCGAAAACGGCTGCCAGGTGGTTCGTTCATCTGGCCGAAGACCATCACCATGTTGGGCAGCACGCCGGCCGCCTTCATTTCGCGATAAAGCTCTTCACCCTCGCGACAGCGTTCGCCGATGCCGCAGAAAATGCTGACGCCGTCGTGATGTCCGATCATGTTGTGGATCATTTCCGTCAGCAACACGGTTTTGCCCACGCCGGCACCACCAAACAGGCCTGCCTTGCCGCCGCGTTCAAGCGGCATCAGCACGTCGATGACCTTGATGCCCGTTTCGAATATCTCCGATTTGGTAGAGCGGCGAGTCAGTGGTGGGGGTGCCCGATGCACGGATCGCCACTCGACATCGGTCAGGGCCGCTTCACGGTCGATGATGTTGCCGAACACATCGAACATGCGCGAGAGAATCGCCTTGCCCACCGGCGCCTTCAGCGGCCCGCCCGTGTCTTCCACTGCCGTGCCGCGTTCCAGACCCTGCGTCGGCGTCAAGGCAATGCCCCGCACATGATGAGCATCTCGCTGCGCCAGCACCTCTATGACAATCTGCTTGTCAGTACCAGCGAGAAGCACGGAATGAATAGGGGGCAAACGCTGGTCGAACCGTATATCCACGACGCTGCCGCGTACTGAGACGACTTCGCCGGAATTCGATGTGATGTTATTCACTTTCATTTCTTATCCGTAAACCGGGGATGGCGCGGGAAGCCGCCTTGGCTTTGGCTTCATCGTGGTTTGGGACATCTATATCACTTGATGGATTCAGCGCTCTGTGCTTTACCGCACATACCAACAAGGGTTCTGGTGTGCCAGGGAAGTCAGGGAAAATCGGGGCTGTCCAGTTTGCCGTGGAATGCGTGTCCAGTTTGAACCGGAATTCGCAATCGGGGCGCCGATGCGAGGTTAATTACTTAACCTGAACGTCCATTTTCGCCCTTTAGTTCGAGCCCACATCGCAGAGGCAAGTATGCTCTGGGGCTACGTAGCTAATACGCGGCTTTTTCTGCTCCGTGTGTGTTGCGGACTTACTGTGCCTTGATGCCCGCGGTCTTGACCAGCTTTTTCCACTGGTCGACTTCGCGGACGATTGCGGCAGCAAATTCCTGCGGTGAATTGCCTTCCGCTTCCATACCCTGGCGCAGGAACGATTTGCGGATATCGTCGCGCGCGAGGATTTTCACCGATTCGGCATGCAGCCGGTCGATCACCGGTTTCGGCGTTTTTGCCGGTGCCAGCATGCCCACCCAGGATGCGTGCTGGTAACCTTTGACGCCGGCCTCCGCCACGGTCGGCAGTTCGGGGATGGCGGCACTGCGTTTGGCGCCGGTGACAGCCAGACCGCGCAGTTTGCCGCTGCGGATGTGCGGGATACCGGTGGAACTGGTTGCAAAATTGACCTGAACTTCACCGCTGAGCAACGCAGTCATCGCCGGTGCGCCGCCCTTGTACGGTACCAGCAGCATTTTGGTCTGGCTCATGTGCTGGAACAGTTCGATTGCAAGGTGGGTGCTGGTGCCGATGCCGCTGAAGCCGGCGGTGATCTGCCCCGGCTTGGCTTTGAGCAACGCCACCAGTTCGCCCAGCGACTTTGCGGCCAGGCTCGGAGTCACCGTCACGATATGCGGCAAATCGACAATCTGGGTGATTGGCGCGAAATCACGCACCGGGTCGAAGGGCAGATTGGACTGCAATGCCGGGGTGATGCTGAGGGACGCGGCGATGATCAGCAGCGTGTAACCGTCGGGCGCAGCCTTGGCGACGGTTTCGGTGCCGTTCAGGCTGCCCGCGCCGGGCCGGTTGTCGACGACGATGTTTTGCCTGAAGACTTCGGTCAGCCTGTCGGTGAGGACCCGCGCGGCGACATCGGTGGAACCGCCGGCGCTTTGCGGCACGATGACGCGGATCGGACGTGACGGATAGTTGTCAGCGGCCGCGGCGGGCAAGGTGCCGACGGCAAGGGCGCAGCCCAGCGCCACAGCGATCGGTGTAACGATGTTCATGGGTTTCTCCTCACAGTTTGTTTTATGTTGTGCCGGACCGGAAGCTGTCCACTCCTCCCTCACTCCTCAATCCTCAATCCTGCAGTTCACTCCCCATCATACCCGGGCAATACCCGTGCATCGATCACGCAGACACCGCCGGCCTTGACGGTGGCGATACCGCGTTCAATCGCCGGTTGCATCTCCGCCATCGTGGTCACCGGGCCGATGCCTTCGGCGCCCAGGGCACGGGCCATGGCGGCGATATCAATGTCAGGGTCGTTGATTTTCTGGCCGATCCAGGCATTGGCAGCGGGGCGGCCACGGTATTCGGCGACATGGCCCTGATGGCGTTCGTCGTTGAAAAACGAACGGTTGTTGCAGATGATCATCAGGCAGGGGATCTGATAGTGGGTCGCGCTCCATAGCGCGGTGTTGCCCATCAGGAAATTGCCGTCGCCCATCAGGCCGATGGGAATGCGTCCGCTACCCTTCAGCGCCAGTGCGGCGCCGATGGTGATGCCAGGCCCTGCTCCGACACCGCCGCCGCCGTCAAAGCCGAGGTAATCCAGCGGATGGCGGAAGTGGGTGTAGGCGCCGCTCCAGCCCAGCGGCAGGTGGGTGTAACAGACGTCCTGTTTGCCGACTGCAGCGTTCAGCGCGTAAGCGAGTCCCTTCAGCGCCAGCGGTTCGGCGGATTTTCCAGCGAGGGCATAGCCCGGCCCCTTGATGGTTTGCGAGCGTGCGCTGACGGCTGCGGTCAGCAGCGGCACTGCGGCTTCAGGTTCGCACTGCATGAAGACATCGACCGGCGGCAGTGCCTGGTAATCCATGCTCCAGCCGCGGTGCAGGTGGTTGTCGCAGGACAGGTGGATGATTTTTGCGGTGACCGGCTTGTCAGCAAATGCCTGCTTCAGTGCCCCGGCCAGATCCAGCCAGTCCAGCGAGATGATGACGTCGGCCGCGGCCAGCACCTTGCGTGCTTCGGGCACCAGGCGGTTCGCGGGCGGGGCGGCATGCAGGCGGTGATCGGTGGGGAAGGCGGCGGGGAGTTTGATCTGGGTCAGCACGCGCATGTCGAGCTTTTCGGCGAGCGCGATGCGCGCGTTCCAGGCATCGATGCTGCGCGAGGAGCGGCCGGCGAGCATCACCGGATTTTTTGCAGTGGACAGCAGCTTGGCCGCGGCTTCAATTTCATCTGTGCCCGGGCGCACCGCGGGCGGAGTTGCATAACGCGCAACATCCGGCATGGCCGGCATTGTTTCGAGTTTTTCTTCCTGGATCGACACATCAAGGTTCACATACACCGGTGCGCGCGGCGCGGTGGCGGCGAGTTGCGCACCGCGCAGCAGCGCCTCGACGGCGGCGGTCACTGAACCCGGCTGGTTGTCCCACTTGGTGAAGTTGCGCACCAGTGACGCCTGATCGGAACAGGTGTGGATCCAGTCGATCCACGGCCGGCGTTTGGCGGCGTCCCAGGGGCCGGTGGCGCCGAGGATCAGCATCGGCGAGCGGTCACACCATGAATTGAATATCGGCATCGAGGCATGCATCAGGCCGACGTTGGAGTGCAGGCCCACCGCCATCAGCTTGTTCGAAGCCTTCCAGTAACCCTGGGCAATCGACACCGCAGTTTCGTCGTGCAGGCACAGCACCATCTGCGGCTTTTTGTTGCCGAGGTAATTGACCAGGCTGTCATGCAGGCCGCGGTAACTCGCGCCGGGATTCAACGCGATGTACTCCATGTCGAGCGCGCGCAGCGTGCCAGCGATCACGTCACTGCCGAACACGGCATCGCTGGCTGCGGAGGGTATGGGGGTTTCGTGTTTGATGGCGGTGTTCTTGTTCTGTTCAGTCACGATGATTCCAATCGGGAAAAATGAAAATCAAAAAAAGAAAAGCGGCCACTGAGATCATGGAGGACTGCAATTCTGGGGAAAATCAGCCCGCATCATGTTTCCATTCGTGCCCAGGGTGGCTTGGCGCTTTTCCCAGTGAACTCCGTGTCCTCTGTGGCTAACGCTTTTCGCTTCAATCAACTGTTGCACCCGAGGTCTTGATCACCTTGTCCCACTTGGTGAATTCGCTCTGCAGGTGTTTCGCGAAGGCTTCACGCGTGCTGCCGACGGCGACGCTGCCGCTGTTCTTCATGCGTTCCTTCATGTCGGCGCTTTGCATGATTTTCATGGCGTGGCCGCTGAGGAAATTGAGGATGTCCGGCGGCGTGCCGGCCGGTGCGAGCAGGCCGTACCACTGGCTGGACTGGTAACCCTTCAATCCCGATTCGGACACTGTCGGCAGTTCCGGCAATGCCGGCAGGCGTTCGTATGTCGTCACGCCCAGCGCGCGCACCCGGCCGCTCTGGATCAGCGGCAGCGCAGTCAGTGCCGGCATGAACATGGTGCTGACTTCGCCGGAAAGAATGGCGGTGATCGCCGGGCCGGTGCCGCGATAGGGCACATGCACCATGTTCGTTTTGGTCAATGTCTTGAACAGTTCGCCGGCCAAGTGCGGGGTGCTGCCGCTGTCGGAACCGGCAAACAGCACGGCACCGGGTTTGGCTTTGGCCAGCGCGATGAATTCGCGCACATTTTTGACCGGCAGCGAGGGATGCACCACGAGAATATTGGGCGCCAGCGCGAGCAGGCTGATCGGATCGAAATCCCTGAGCGGATCGAATTCGGCGTTTTTGAATATCACCGGCGCGGTGACGAAATTGACGCCGTTGACCAGCAGCAGATAGCCGTCCCTGGGCGCGCGTGCGACAAAACGCGTGCCGATCAGTCCGTTGGCGCCAGCCCGGTTTTCAACGACCACCGGTTTGGCGATGGCTTCGGACATTTTCTGGCCAAGAATGCGCCCCATGGTGTCGATGCCGCCGCCGGGTGGAAAAGGCACCAGAAAGCGTACGGGTCCTGCCGGATAAGTTTGCGCGCCCGCTGTTCCGGCGGCGCACAGCAGGATGGCGGCCAGTGCGCCGCGCATGGAGTGCAGGTTCATCGTTGATTTCCTCGCAATTATTTCAGGCCGAGTAATGCTGCGCCGGTATCCCAGCACACTGCGCGCCGAGAGGCATCATCTAACTCATTGTTTTTATTAATAAATTTAACTGGATCCGGGTCGCGCAGCGGAAACGGATAATCACTGCCCAGCGCAACCTTGCCGGCACCGGCACGCGCGATCAGGTAACGGAAGGCTTCGTCGTCGTGCAGCACGCTGTCGTAATAAAGATTGCCGGCGTACTGAGCCAGCGGATTTTTCACCGAGCCTTTGGCAAACGGCGGCGCAGTGATGCGGCCGCGGTCGATGCGGCCGAACTGGTACGGCAGGCAGCCGCCGCCATGCACCAGCAGCACGCGAAGTTTCGGGAAACGGTCGAACACGCCGCCGAGCAGCAGCGCTGCGGCAGCGAAGGTGGTTTCGCTCGGATTGCCGACGAGGATGTGCAGGAACAGCCGGCGGATGCGTGGCGGCACCGCGAGGTCGGCCGGGTGAATGATCACCGGCACATTGAGTTCCTGTGCCGCAGCCCAGAACGCGTCGTACTGGGGTGCGTCCAGGCCTTCTTCTTCAACGCGGGCGCCGATCTGCACTGCGCGATGGCCGAGGGCCTGCACCGCGTGGCGCAATTCATCCGCAGCCACTGCTACATCCTGCAAGGGCACCATCGCCGCAGCGGCATAACGGTCCGGACGTTGTGCAACCATCTCCGCCAGTGCTTCGTTCTGTACGCGCGCGAGCCATTGCCCGCCTGCCGTCGGCAGGTGATAGCCGGCGAGGTCCATCCAGCCGGCGAGCAGTTGCACGTCGATGCCGGCTTCATCCATCCATTTCAGGCGCGCGGTTTCGTCACTCAGCGGCGGAATCAGCGGCATGCCGGTGAGGCGGCCGCCGACGGAAATGCGCGTCGCACCGTCTTCACCTTTGACGATTTTGACGTCATGTTGCGCGCCCTCGGCATTAATGCGGTCGATGACCGGTTTGCCGACATGGTGGGCGTGGATATCGAGGCAGCGCGGCTTTACGGGGGTCATATCGGCTTATTCCAGCTGATGACTTCGCGGATGCGCGCAGCGATGTCCTGCGGTTTTTCGGTTGGCGTGATGTGGCGGCCACCGGGCAGCACCGTCAGCGTTGAACCGGCGATGGCTTCATGCAGGGCTTCGGCCATGGCGACCGGTGTGGCGTAATCTTCTTCACCGACGGCAATCGCGGTCGGCACCTTGATCGAAGCCAGCCCTGCGCGCAGGTCGCCGTCACCGAGCATTTCGCAGGTTTTGACGTAGCAGTCGACATTGTTGGCGAGGAACACTTTGCTTAATCGATCAACGGTCGCGGTTTTCGTGGCGCGGAAGTTGTCGCCGAACCAGCGCTCGGTCTGGAACTTGATCAGCGCCGCCATGCCTTTTTCCCTGCCGGTGGCGCCGCGTTCGCGCCAGACCTTGGGTGCATCGGCGCCGTACCAGGCGGTGGTGTCGATCAGTGCGAGGCCGGTGGTGCGTTGCGGATATTCAATAGCGAAGGCCTGTGCCACCATGCCGCCCATCGAGCAGCCGGCGACAATGGCGGAAGGCCATTGCACATGGTCCATCAGTTCGGCGAGGTCGCGCGCGAACAGTTGTGGCGTGTAAGTCATCACCGGCTGGCCGGACAGGCCGTGGCCGCGGCAATCGAAGGTCAGCACCTGCGTGTCCCGGGCCAGCGCTTGCGCGACCTCATCCCAGATGCTGCGATCCAGTGCCAGCGAATGCACCAGCGCAACGCGTGGTGCTGCGGCGCCGGCCTTGTTGTGCAGGGTGTAAGCGATTTCGCAGCCGTCGGAAGTCTTAAAGCGTTCTGTCATTTACCAGCCCCTCGGTTGAATGATGTTATTTTTTCTGAGCGGCGCGTTGCCAGGCGCGGATCAGCGTGCGCGCGCCGATTTCGACCGCCATATTGCGTTTGTACATCGCCGAGCCGCGGACGTTGGCCTGCGGTTGGGCGAGGTCTCGCACCGGCTGTACTGCAGCGCGAATTTTTTCTTCGTCGAAAGTCATACCGTTGAGCGAGGACAGGTCGGGCACGACCGGTTTCCAGCTCACCGCGCCGACAACCAGGCGCGCGGCGATGCATTTGCCCCGGGCATCCAGGGTAACGGTCGCAGCAGCATTGGCCGCCGGCGTTTCCATCACGCCACGCGGCAGGAACTTGTGGAAGGCCGAACCGCTGTGCGCGGGCAGGGCATCGACTTCGATGGCGATGACCATTTCGTCCTTGGCGAAACGTTTTTCAAAAGCTTCCGCCAGCGTCACTGTCTTTTTACCTGCCGGTGATGCGCTGACAATGCGGGCATTGGCGCAAAGCAAAGCCACCGGCATATCGAAACCACCGATCAGCGGCGCCACACTGCCACCGACCGTGGTCATGTGCCGTACGCGGGTGTGTCCTGCGGCATCGAGTGACTCGGCGAGCACCGCCCACTGTTCGCGCAGTCCGGGCAGTTCCAGCAGTGTCTGCTGGTTGACCGCCGAGCCGATGCACAGCCTGCCGTCGGTGATACCGAGCTGCAGCAGTTCCGGAATACGGCCGACATTCATCAACCGTTTCGCCTGCGGGAAACCGGTGCGTTCGCGGCGCAGCGCATGTGACATGCCACCGGACACGATGGCGGTGTCACCTGCGGCATACAGTGCAATTGCTTCATCGATGGTTTTCGGCGTAACCAGTTCCATTGCGAACGGGCGCGTGCCCGAAGGCCGCCCGGTGGCCAGCCGCGTCCACACGCCGCCTTTGGGCGGTCCGGCAGGTGTCACCTTTTCATCGGCATACAGCTTTGGATGCAGTGCGCGGTGGATTTTTTCCGCGGTAATCGGCAACTGGTGGATGCGCACGCCTACCGCGTCGGCAATGGCATTGGCGATGGCAGCGGGGATTGAATCAAGGCCGATTTCACCGAGACCCTTGGCGCCGAACGGTCCCGAAGGTTCGTAGGAGTCGGCGAACGCCACATGGATTTTCGGTACGAAATCCGCTGATGGCAGCGGATAGTCGATGTACTGCGGGTCGGTGGGTGTGCCGTTGTGCCAGTCGAAATATTCGGTCATCGCGAGGCCGATGCCCTGGGTCACCGCACCTTCGACCTGGCCCTGTGCGGCAGCAGGATGGATCACCGTGCCGCAATCAACGACTGCGGAAATTTCTTTCAATTCCACTACACCGGTGCCGCGGTCGACTTCGACCTCGACCGCCTGTGCGGCAAAGTTGTAGGCGCCGGATTCGTTGCCGTAACGGCTGTGGTCCGGGAATTCCGAGGGATTGTCCCAGTTGCCGATGCCGACAATGGCTTCGCCGCCGCGTTTGTAAATGTTGGCGCGGACCACGGCGCTGACTGGTTTGAATTCGCTTTCGCCGCCTTTTTTCGGGCCGATCTGGCCGTTGATGATAGTCAGTTCCTCGGCTGGCTTCCTGAATTGATCGGCGGCCGCGGTCATCAGTTGTTTCAGCGCTGCTGCGGCGGCGAGTTTTACTGCGTTGCCGGCGACGTAGGTGACGCGACTGGCCAATGCGCCCAGCGAATGCGGATGCACATCGGTGTCGGGACGGGTGATGTCGATGTCTTCGTACGGCATGCCGAGTTCTTCGGCGGCGATCTGGCGCAGCACGGTCAGCGTGCCCTGGCCGATTTCACCTTCACCGGTGATGATGGTGGCGCGGCCGTCTTCATTGATGCGCACGATGGCCGAACTGCCGTCCCAATCGCCGAAACTGCGGCGGCCATTGACGTGGATGCTGCAGCCCATGCCCAGGCCGCTGTTGGACTGCTTGTTTTTACGCTTATTTTCCCGTTTACTTTTCCACTGGATCAGGTCGGCCGCCTTGTCGATGCACTGGCGCAGTTCGCCGCTGGTGATTTTGTGGTTGTGCGGCGAGACGTCACCTTCCTCGACCGCGTTCATGCGCAGCAGATCGACGACGTCGATGCCCAGTTTTTCCGCAGCAAGATCCCAGGCCTGTTCCACAGCCCAGTCCGCCGAGGGATTACCGAAACCGCGGAAGGCGCCGGTCGGCACCAGATTGGTATAGAGCAGCGTCGATTTGGCGCGCGCGTTGGGGTATTTGTACAGCGCGTCGTGGCGCACGGTGGCTGCGCCGAGGATGGCCTGCGATTTTCCGGTGTAGGCGCCGTTGTCGGCCCACATGCGAATTTCCTTGGCCAGTACCTTGCCGGTTTTGGCGAAACCCAACCGTACCCAGTAACGCATGGGCATGCGCGGATGGCTGGCGAGGAATTCTTCTTCGCGGGTGTGGATCAGTTTCACCGGCTTGCCGGCCTTGCGTGCGAGGATGGCTGCGATCACCGATCCGTTATCGTCGCCGGACTTGCCGCCGAAACCGCCGCCGACTTCGGTCTGGATCACCCGCACCTGCGACTCCGGCACGCCGAGCGCGATGGCATAACGACCGCGGGCGAGGAAGGGTGTCTGGGTGTTGCACCACATGCTGACGCGGTTGTTGCTCCAGTGCGCGACGCAGCCGATGGTTTCGAGAGACGAGTGCCATTGTCGTATCGAATCCCAGGTGCCTTCGACGATGACGTCGGAAGCCTTGAAGCCGGCGTCGACTTCGCCGCGTTCAAAAGCAAATTCATGGGCGACATTGCCCGGCGTGTCCTCGTGTACCAGTGGCGCACCCGCCACCATGGCCTCGTCCAGCGAAAACACGCCCGGCAGTACTTCATATTCGACGACGATGCGGTCCACCGCGGCGCGCGCGGTTTCCGGATCGATGGCGGCAACTGCGGCGACTTCATCGCCGACGTAACGCACCTTATTGATGGCCAGAGGGTAGAGGTCGGGGCGGAACGCGCCCCATTTGCGTTTCGCAGTGTCTTCACCGGTGACCACGGCTTTGACGCCGGGCATCGCGCGCGCAGCGCTGGTGTCGATAGACAGGATGCGTGCATGCGGATGCGGGCTGCGCAGCACGGCGGCATGGAGCATGCCGGACATGTGGATGTCGGCGACATATTGCGCAGCGCCGGTGACCTTGGGGATGGCATCGGTGCGCGGCACATCCTTGCCGACGACCAGCAGGCCGGATTCAAATTTTGGGTCGCGCAGGTTCTGGTGGCGGTTGCTCATGCCTTGCCCGCCTTTTTCAGCAGCGCGATGGCTTCGCGGTAGGCATCGATGATTTTGACGTAGCCGGTGCAGCGGCAATACACGCTGTCAACGCTCATGCGGATGTCTTCTTCGGTAGGGTTCGGGTTCTTGTCGAGCAGCGACACGCATTGCATGACATGGCCCGGAATGCAGATGCCGCATTGCATTGCAGACTTGTTGATGAAGGCCTGTTGTACCGGATGCAGCACGCCAGCCTGGTTCAGTCCCTCGACGGTGCGGACGCTGGCGCCGTCGCACAGGGCGGCCAGTTGCAGGCAGGACGACACCGGTGAGCCGTCGACGATGACGGTGCAGGTGCCGCAGGCGCCGATGCCGCAGCCGTGTTTGGTGCCGGTGAGCTGCAGGTCCTCGCGCAGCACGTCGACCAGCAGGCGGTCGGATGATTTCAGATGGACTTCGGCCGGGTCGCCGTTGAGGGTGAATTTGATCAGCATGTTCGGAATGGGCAGGGGATGCGGAAAAGACCGAAATTATAAGGGATGCACCTGGCGGGAAGCCCCACCCAAATTGGTCAATCTGCGGTTGCGGCGGGAACCCGCCGGCACAAGCTTGCCCTGTCCGGGGTGGTCGGCTAAGCTGGACTGCACTGTTGCCACAGCCCAGCGGAACATTCAGATTCAGCGGCTGGCGCGGTTCACCAAGGGAGGGTCATCATGCTTGCATCGTTCAAGGCGCCGGGTGCGGCGTTGCACAACATCGCAGTGGCTGTTCTGGGGTGCGTGGCGCTTGCCGCGTGCCAGTCGCGGGGGCCGGATCTGGTGCTCGATGCGCCGGACCCCACACCTGACAAGCGGATGGTGACCCAAGGGCAGGCGAAAAAGGTCGTGGTGCAGAACCTCACCAGCTGCACCCACACCAATCCGAAGATGAATCTTCGCGTGGCTGCGGTCGGCGAGATCACCGCCACCGACGGCACGGTGATTACGGTGCCCGCGAACACGGCCTTGCAACGCAAGGAAGGGCCTCTTTCGTACGATCTCTACAACGAATGCAACAAAGTCATGCCGCCAAACTCTGCCGCGGTGTCGACCGACAAGGTGCCGGTGATTGAGGTGGATGCCGACGGCGAAGTGGTGACCGGTTTTATCGTCGCCGACAATTATTTTGAGCTCTATGTAAACGGCAAGCTGATTTCCGTCGATAACACGCCATACACCCCGTTCAATTCGGCCATCGTCAAGTTCAAGGTGAAGCGCCCTTACACCATGGCATTCCTGCTGGTCGACTGGGATGAGCAACTGGGCCTGGGTGTCGAAAACATGGCGCGCCTCAACGAATCCTGGTACCTCGGCGACGGCGGTTTGATTGCCAAGTTCAGCGATGGCACGGTGACCGACAGTTCATGGAAAGCCCAGACTTTCATGGTTGGCCCTCTGGACAGTCCGAATGACGTGGTGGAAAAAGGCAACGTGCACCTGTTCAACAAGCTTGGCCGGACCTATCCGCACGTGAAAAAGCCGACATGCCGAGACGACTGTTACATGGTGCATTACGCCTATCCGAAAAACTGGCGATCAAAGACGTTCAACGATTTGAACTGGCCGCGCGCCCATGAATACACCGACGAGGAAATCGGCGTCACCACGCTGCAGGCCTACACGCGTTATCCCGAGCTCTTTCAGGGCGCGCGCTGGATCTGGTCTTCGAATCTGGTGTACGACAACATTGTCATCGCGCGCAAGGTCGTGCGCTGATGCAGTTGCAATGACCGGGATGCCGAATTGATCACCGAAAAAATTCAGGTTCGCGTCACTGAGACCCGGCAACTGATGGAGGTCGTGGTGTTCAGCAAACGTGCGTCGGGAATCACGGTGGTGGTCGGCGCGGGCCTGCACAGCGTGAAGTGCGATCTGTCGCCGACACGCAACGGGCTGGCTTATGCCGGTTCGGTGATGGGCCGGGAAATTGTCTACGAACGCAGTCGCGATCAGGTGCAGGCCGACATCGACCGGCTCAATCCCGGCCAGTACCAGAGATGAACCGGCGCTGATCCTGCATTTCAGGCGAGGCGGACCAGCGGGATCGCCAGGCACGCTGCAATGATGACGCTGAACGTCAGCACCATGCCGGCGACACGGAAGCGGAAATTTTCACGGGGCTGGCTGACGCCGTAAGCATGCGACAGGCGGCCGCAGACCAGCGCGACGCAGAGCGCGTGGGTCAGCAGCGCCGGCCCGCCGCCGGTCTCGACGAAATAAACCAGCAGCAGCGCCAGCGGCACGTATTCTGCGAAATTGGCGTGTACGCGCGCTGCGCGCCGCAACGGCTCGTTGTCGCCGTCGCCGATGGCCACGCGATACCGGCGCCGCAGGCGGATGGTGCGGATGCTGAGCACCACGAATATCAGTCCGAGCAGTGCGGCATACAGTGGAGTGGCGGGCATGGTGCGCTACTCCGGCTTGCGAAACTTCAGCGTCATGCGATCGCTTTCGCCGATGGCACGGTATTTATCCTTGTCGAGCCAGCCGCGCAGCATCGGCGGCAGCGTCCACACGCCGTTGGGATGGTCGGTGGTATCCAGCGGGTTGGCGTTGATTTCGGATTTTCCGGCCAGTTTGAAGCCCGCTTTTTCGGCGAGCCCGATGACATGGGCTTCGGTCATGTACCCGGATTTCACCATGTGCTCGAGAGAAGCGCCGGGTTTGGCGCGATGCTCGACTACTCCGAGCGTCCCACCGGGTTTCAGCGCGGTGAAGAAAGCCTTGAATGCAGCCCCGTCGGCCCGCTCTTTGCTCCAGTTGTGCACGTTGCGAAAGGTCAGCACCAGATCGGCGCTGCCGGGCGGGGCGATCGCCAGATAATCCGGTGGCCCGAATGAGGTGAACACCGGTTTGCCGTACAGAGCAGTTTGCCTGGCGATTTTTTCCTGCTGCTTTTCACGCGACTCACGCTGCCAGCCTTCAAGTTTGGGATTTTCGATCGCGTAATGCGCCAGATAGTACTGGCCGCGCTCCCGCAGCACCGGGCCGATGATTTCTGAATACCAGCCGCCGCCGGGCCAGATTTCAACCACGGTCATCTCCGGTTTCAAGTCGAAGAACAGCAGTGTTTCGCGCGGATGACGGTATTGGTCACGCAGCCGGTTGGTCTCACTGCGGTGTTCGCTGCTGATCGCGCGGTCAAGCAGTGCGTTGGTATCGCCTTGCGCCCCGCCTTGCGCCCATGCGGCAGGCGCACTTATGGCGGTAACGATCAACCACAGCCAGTTGCGGAGGATGTTGCGCCATGCCATGGAAGTACTCCCCGGTTGGTAAGTCCTGCTTAAATGGATTCTAGCCGTCTTTCTGCAGCACGGCCTGGATCGCCGCCGCGGGCACCCTGATCTCCACGCCGGCGCGTTCTTCCTGCAGCAGCATGGGAACCCGCGAGTCGCGCTCGGCCCAGCCGCGGTTCAGCGCTTCGGTCATGTCGGCATGGGCAAGGTTCGCGACGCGCATCGGCACTCCCAGTTCGCGACCGAGCTCGGTGGCCAGCGTCACATCTTTCAGCGCCAGTTTCAGCGCGAAGTCCGGCGGATCGAAGCTGCCCTGCAGGAACTGCCGGCCCAGCCGGTCGAAAGTGCGCTGGCGGCCCAGCGAACACTGCCGTACCGCGGCCCACAGCGCCAGCGGATCAACCCCGGCCTTGACGCCGACGGTGAATACTTCGGCGAGGGCGGTCTGGATCGCGTAACCGGCGCAGTTGTGCACGAGTTTGGCGACAGTGCCGGCGCCGATCGCGCCGATGTAAATCACCTGGTCGCCGATGGCATCGAGCACTTTGCGATTGTCGTTGAATACCTTTTCGTCACCGCCGACCAGCAGCGCCATCTTGCCCGACTTCGCGCCGTGCGGCCCGCCGGACACCGGCGCGTCTAACATGCTGATGCCGTGCTCCGCACAACGCGCCGACAGTGAACGCACGACGGTCGGCGAATTGGTGGTGAGATCAAACCACACGCTGCCGGATTTCATCGACGCCATCAGGTCGGCACCGACGGCTTCGGCTTCGCGCGGGCCGGGCAGCGAAGTCAGCACCACGTCCACGGCTTTGCCCAGCGTTTTAACATCAGCGGCCCAGGTCGCGCCGGCGGCGAGCTGCGGTTTGGCGGCGTCCGGGCGCAGGTCATGCACGACGAGATCAAAACCCGCCTTGCGCAGATTGAGCGCCATGGATCCGCCCATGGTGCCGAGTCCGATGAATCCGACTTTCATGTTTCTCTCCTTGTTGTTCAGAATTCCCGGCTCACCGCAATGTCGCGCATCACGGCGTCCGGGGTGTGCAGGTGTTCGGTGCCGCGGGTGTCGCCGCCGGCGCATCCCTGCAGGTACGCGCCCAGCATGCGGGCATGCGCAACCACCGACCGGCCGAAGCGCACGCGGGCTGCAGAATAACGCGGCAAGGCCGCTGCTGCGTCATTGTCGCTGTCCCGCAGCAGATCGGCCAGTACCATCGCATCACCGGCTGCCTTGGATACGCCCATGCCGCAATGCGGACGCGCGACGAAGGCGGCATCCCCGAGCAGTGCAATGCGGCCAGACGCCATCTGCGCCGATTCGAGGTCAAATATCGCCTGGAAAAACGGTTGCCGCGTCCGGGCGACGACTTCCGCAAACTGCAGTGACAACTGTTCGCGCGCGGCTCCGCGCATGGCTTCGAGTACTGCGGGACGGATCAGCGGTGGTGGAATCGACATGTCGTGCCGGTGGCCGTGGATGTCCGTGCACAGCTCCGGCAGTTCGCGTTCGGCGTGTGTCGGGCGGTACCAGACAAAATTGAAACAGCGCTCGCCGGTGCGTGTCGAGTTGCCGAAACCGGCCACCGGATAACCGAGCATGTGCTCGCGCGGCGCGAGGCTGAAGGCGAATTTCGGGAACAGGTCGCGGCGGGTCTGCGGCGTCAGGTCGGTTTCGCCGGCCAGGCCGCGCCAGGCGATGTAGCCGGCGTACTCCGGCACAGTGGCCGGCGCAAGCTGGTTGCGCACCACCGAGCGTATGCCGTCGGCACCGATCAGCAGGTCGCCTTGCGCGGAGGCGCCGTTGCCGAAGGCTGCGGTCACGGCTTGCGCGTCCTGTGTCACACCGGTGCAGGCGTGGCCGAGGTGATAACGCTGTTGCGGAAAAGCGGCCAGCAGCAGCGTGTGCAGCCGTCCCCAGGTGGTCAGGCATTGCCGCAGCGGCAGCGTGCCCAACACCGCGCCGCTGCGGTCAAATACCACGCGGCCCTCGATGTCCACGCCGATGCTGTCGTCCACCACAATGCCGATGCGTTGAAGTGTCATGAACAGGTCGGGATGGGTGATGATGCCGGCCCCGCGTCCGGCCAGTGGCGCGGCGGACTGTTCGTAGACCTCAACATCCCAGCCCTGGCGGTGCAGCAGGTTGGCGATAAACAAGCCGCCCAGCGAGCCACCGATGACCAGCGCACGCGGCAGGGGCATGCGGCTCAGACCGTTGCGGCTTCGGCCGCCGGGTAATTCAGTTCGATGGTGACGCCGCTGGGATCTTCGCAGAACACCTGGTGCAGATTGAGTGACGGCACCGTGCGTTCGCGGAACGGGACGCCGTGCTGCTGCAGGCGTGCGCGCATGGCGCCGAGGCCGGTGGCGACGAACGCCACGTGATCGACAGTGCCGCTGCCCTGGAGTGATGCAACATCGCGATCTCCCAGGTAATCCTGCAATCCCTGCGGATCGTCCGGGTCGATGCCGATGATGTGCACGACACCGGTGGATTCCGGATAGGGTGCGCCGTTGTACAGCCACAGGCCGGGGAAGTTGAACGGCGGCCGGAAGCCCGGCTCGAAACCCATCACTCCGGTATAGAAGCGGCGCGATGCCTCGATGTCCAGCGTGCGGATAGAGTAATGATCCAGCCTGCCGACAGGCATGCGCCGCTCCCCGGGATTAGTGCTGCGGCGTTATTGCAGGGGTGAAAACGCCGAGGGCATCACGATCTTGTTTTCCTGCGCAGTCAGCAAGGCGTCGGGCATGCCTTCCTTCTTGGCGACCGCGGATGGCGGCCAGACGCCGGCGGCGACGGCTTTTTCACGCGTTTCATTGCGCGCGTCCAGCGACGGGTACGACCAGATATGGGTGAAGCGGTTGACGCCCCCCAGCTCCGCATACCAGACGCCGACCAGCGGACTGAATTTGACGCGTGCCGGCATTGCTTTTTCCCAGACTTTCTGGATTTTCGGCAATTCGCCCGGCGCGTAGGTGTAGGTGCGCATTTCGAAGTACGGGCCCATCTTGCCCGGTTTCAATTCCGGCGAGAACGAAAACGGGATGAAAATTTCAGTACGCATGTTGAGCACGAACTCGCCGATTTTCGGCGGCCAGTTGCCTGACGCCGCGGCTTCGCTGCGGATGCGGTCGCGTTCCGTCAGGTCCTTGTACGGCCAGACATGGATGATCTGGTTCAGCGGGCCGATCTCGGTGTGCCAGAAGGCGGCCAGCGGCGAGAGTTTCTTGCGGAACTCATAGGCTTCGCCAAAACGTTTTTCGACTTCGGCCTGTGATTTGGGTTTGATGTCGTACGTGCGCACTTCGTAAATCATGGTTTCCTCCGGATGATCAGCGCTGTGTGGAGCGGCGAGTTTACCAGAGGCGGCGCGGGGCGCCCGCGCCGTGCCGGAATGTTCAGAGGCCTTCGTCGGCCTGTTGTCCCGTGTGGTAGGTGGTGTAAACCAGCACCGGGATGCCGAGCCCGCCGAGGTGCTGCGTGATCAGCGGCTGAACGTCGTTCCAGGCCAGCCGGCCGACGCCGGTGGCCAGCCGCGGCAGGGCGATGCTGGTGAATTTTTCAGCGACCGCAAGTTTCTGCAGTTCACGCAGCGCATGGCCCGCATGCTGCAGCGTCGCCAGGCCGGGATTGCCGCCGTGGTGGCCCTCTGCACCGTCCTGGGTGAAAAGGCTGACGACGCGGGTGCCGTCGGCACCCATCCATGCCCACAAGGTGCCGGGTTTGGGATGTTGTGACTGGCAGTAGTGCCGGAAATCCTTGTACATCGCCGGCCAGCGCTCGCGCAACTGCAGCGCGAGCCCGCTGTGGAACGGGTCATTTGGGGATACACCGTGGGCGATGACCTGCGCTTTGCTGAGTAAGATGTCGCCGCTGACTTCCTTGATCATGAAATTCTCCGCATGTCGGGTTGTGCTGTCCGGGTCGTCCGGTGCTGGATTCACCCCGCACCCTAACACCGGAAATGAAATGCGGACTTGATGCAGCGCAAATGTCGGTCAGTCAGCAGTGCGCGGCACGGGCTACAGATCTTTCGCGGTCTCTGCGAGCAATTGCCGGAACCAGCGATGCGCGGGTTGTTTGTGGGTGCGCTCATGCCAGTACATCGCAATGCGGACATCGGGTACATCCAGCGGCAGCGGCAGGATTTGCAGTGGATATTGCGCCGCCATCACGCGCGCAAGGCGTTCCGGTAGCGTGGCGATCAGACTTGATTGTGCTACCGAATTAGCGAGGGCGAATGCGTTTTGCACCTGCAGCGCAATGCGCAACCGGCCGCCGACTGCGGCAACTGCGGCGTCAACCGCTCCGGTCGATACGCCGGTGCGCGGCCGTTCGACGCGGACATGGGCAGTTGCCAGGTACTGTTCCGCAGTGATGCGGTTTTTCAGGCGTGGATGGCTGCGGCGCGCGATGCACACCAGCGGGTCGCGGAACAGCAACTTGACCCGCAGCAGCGGCGGAGGGGCCGGCAGCCAACCCAGACGGATGTCGATTTCACCGCTTTCGAACCAGTCGGGTGCGTGTTCCGGGTCTGTGGTGCGGAAAGCGACGTCTATGCCGGAGGCATGAGTTTGGATATGTGCGACCAGTGGCGGCGCAAGCAGGTACTCGACGAATTCCGGAGTCATCACCACAAACCGCACGCGCGTCGTGGCTGGCACAAATTCGGCCGGCCGGCTGACCAGGTGTTCAGCACTGGCAAGCAGCGCACGCACCTCGACTTCCAGTTCGAGTGCCCGCGCGGTCGGCGTCATGTGGCCATGACCTTTCAGCAGCAGCGCGTCGTCGAACAGGCGGCGCAGACGGCCCAGGGCGTGGCTGACGGCGGGTTGGGACAATCCCAGCCGCAACGCCGATTTCGAAACACTGCGTTCAGACATCAGCGTCATGAAGCATTGCAGCAATCCGAAATCGAGCCCCTTTATATTCACGATATTAATAACCCTAATTAGTCTAAATATATAGACCGATTATAGTGGTGGATCCAGAATCACATAAGGATCGTCTGGAACCCGGCGAAAGTGTCTTTAGGCAGTTGCCTTCAGGCAGTTGCCTTCAGGCAGTTACCTTAGGCAGTTACCTTTATGCAGTTACCTTTATGCAGTTACCTTTTATGCAGTTACCTTTAGGCAGTTACCTTTTAGGCAGTTGCGTTTTAACGCTGTTTCAGAACATTATTTGACGGTTCAGGGTTCGACCGGAAAACCCCCGGAGAGGGACGGTTCGGACAAGCGTGGAGCGGGGCTTATTTTTGATGGAGGAGAACATGAAACAGTCTTATTGCCGTGCTGTATGGGTCCTGCTGGTGTGCGTAATGGCGCTGCCGTCGATGGCGGTGCGCGCGCAAACCTGGCCGTCGAAGCCGATCCGTCTGGTGGTGCCGTTTGCGCCCGGGGGCAATACCGACATCATTGCGCGATTCATTGCGCCCAGAATGACGCAGGATCTCGGCCAGCAGATCCTGATCGACAACCGTGGTGGCGCGGGGAGCACGCTGGGTACCAACATCGCTGTCAAGTCCCCGCCCGACGGATACACCATTGTGATGGTGTCGACCGCTCACGTGATCAACCCTGCGGTCATCAAATCGCTGCCCTATGACTCGATCAATGATTTTGCAGCGGTGACGCTGGTTGCGGATGTTCCGAATGCGCTGGTCGTGCATCCCTCGCTGCCGGTGCACAACATCCGGCAACTGGTCGCGCTGGCCAGGTCCCGTCCGGGTGATCTCATATATGCCACTCCGGGCCGCGGCACATCTACGCACCTCGCCATTGAGATGCTGGCGTCGGCGGCAAATCTGAAGATGCTCCATGTGCCATACAAGGGAGTCGGCCCGGCAACAGTGGATGTGGTGTCGGGGCAGGCGCACATGATCTTTGCCGCCATGCCCGCCTTTATCGAGTACGTCCGCAGCGGCAGGCTGCGCATGATCGCGCAGGCAACCGCCACCCGCTCACCGGTTGCGCCCGAGGTGCCAACCATGATTGAGCAGGGCTACAAGGATTTTCTGGTGTCGAGCGGATTCGGCATGTTGGCGCCGGCGAAGACGCCCAAGCCGGTGATCAACCGGCTGAATGCGGCAGTGGTCAAGGCATTGCAGGAGCCCGCCGTGCGCTCCGGTCTTTCCAGCCAGGGCGCGATTCCGGTCGGTAATTCACCGGAGGAATACGACCGTTATAACCGCACCGAGATCGAAAAGTGGCGAAAGGTGGCGCAAGCCGCCGGAGTTACGCCAGAGTAGGTTCCCGGCGATTTTATGTCAGCTTGAATTTATTGATCAATAGTTTCAGACAGGGAGTTTTGTGTTCATGAATCGTCAGAAAAAAGTCTCACAACCCCGCAAGATGAAACTCATCGTCGAGAAGGACGTGCAGATTCCATTGCGCGACGGCACGGTCATCTATGCCGATGTGTTCCGGCCGAATTTCCGCGAGCGCATGCCGGTGATTCTCAATGCCGGGCCGTACCAGAAGGACAAGTTATGGATTCCGCCGGCGGACCTTGAGGAAAAGGCGAATCCCCATATGAACTGGGAGACCGCCAATCCCGAGTGGTGGTGCCCGCGCGGTTATGCCTGCGTGCGGATCGATATGCGCGGTTCAGGGAAGTCGCCGGGCAAGTCCGACCCGAGTTCCTTCCAGGAAGGGCTCGATACCTATGATGCGATCGAATGGCTCGCCAAACGCGACTGGTGTTCGGGCAATGTCGGCATGCTCGGAATTTCATATCATGCATCGTCACAATGGCGAGCTGCGAATCAGCAGCCGCCGTCGCTGAAGGCGATCATGCCGTGGGAAGGCCGCGCCGACCAGTATCGCGACCAGGCCTATCACGGCGGTATTTTTGCGCTGGGTTTCATCGGCAACTGGTGGCTGACGCACACCGCACATCAACTGCTCGGCAAACCGCGCAGCTACAATCCTGATGCTTTCCACAACGACATGATGTGGAATTTCATGCGCAACGATCTCGATTCGGAGTACTGGCATCTGAGCAGTGCGCGCTGGGACCAGATCAAGGTCCCGGTGTACAGCGTCGGCAACTGGGGCGGCTTCTCGATGCACCTGCGCGGCAACACTGAAGGTTTCATGAACGCGGCGTCGAAACACAAAAAACTGCGTATCCACACCGGCAGCCATTTTCATCCCTTCCATGCCGAAGAAGGGCGCATGGACCAGTTGCGCTGGTTCGATTACTGGCTGAAAGACATCGACACCGGCATCATGGACGAGCCGCCGGTCAAGCTCGAGATCCGCACCGGCGGCAGCAAAAAACCCTATGCCTTCCGCACCGAGAACGAATGGCCGCTGAAGCGTACGAAGTGGACCAAGCTGTATCTGAAGCCCGAGCGTAAAGCACCGGGTGGACCGGATGAGGTCGAGGGGCTGCTCGCGAAGTCGGCGCCCAAGGTTGCGTCAAAACTGTCGTACACGCCGAGTGGCGTGACCAGCGCAGGTGTCGCCGGCGGCTCCTCGCTGTCGACCACCCACGGCAATGTCGGACGCACAGGGGTGTCGTTCGTGACGCCGCCGATGGCGGAAGACACCGAGGTCACCGGTCCGCTGGTGTTGAATCTGTGGGTATCGAGCACCTCGGAAGACATGGATATTTTCGTCACCATCCGCAACATCGATGCTGACGGCCATGATGTCTGCGAAGTCGGCCAGCACGGCCAGCCCGTCCCCTGCGTCACCAAGGGCTGGCTGCGCGCATCGCATCGCAAGCTGGATGAGCAGAAATCATTGCCTTATCGTCCTTATCATGCCCATGACGAGCGTCTGTGGCTGAAGCGCAATGAGGTCGTCGAATGCAAGGTCGAAGTGTGGCCGACCAGTATGGTGTTCAAAAAGGGCCATCAACTGCGCGTCGACATCCAGCCGCGCGATGGCCAGGGCAGCGCGCCGTACACTCACTATCATGGCGACTACAACGCCGGGGCAGTGAACTCGGTGTATGCCGGGGGCAAAACACCGTCGTACCTGATGGTGCCGATCATCCCGGCAAAGCGGGGCGCGAAGTAATGTGCTGAACGACCGGGGTTGAACAACAGCCTGCAACAATAAAAAATGCGCCGTTCGCGGCGCATTTTTTAACAGGCTAGCGAGAAGCAATGCGAATGCACGAGAAGTTTGGTTCAAACGGTCTATTTTCAATAATTATAATTAAAATCAATTGGTTATAAGACATACGGGGTAGGCGTAGCCCTTGTTTTTGTGTGGAAATGGTGACAATTTGTCACCGATTAGCTATATTCCGCCCGCTGCCTGAAACACATTCTCAAACATCGATATCAAAACAAATTTCAAAACTGACACTAAAACTAAAAACGACGCTGATACTTACTGATAAGCACACTGATCACTAAAACTGAACCTGACTACGACACTCAAGCTGATAAACACACTGACTCCCCACACTGATACTCAAAACGACAATGGCAACTAAAACATCAGATGAACGGGGCCGCATCACAGCCCGGCTTCCCCAGGCACTGGTAACAGAGCTTGAGGAAGCGGCGGCGTTGGTGGGTGTCACGGTTAATCAGTTTATTGTGCAAGCCGCTTCAGAACGGGCACGCACGATCATTGAGACCTGCGCGCGGATCGACTTATCACGTCGGGATGCGGCCTTTATTGCTAACTTGCTGGACGCACCTCCTGCGCCGAATGCGGCGCTGCTGAAGGCGGCCCAGCTTTATAATAAGGTCGTAACTCATGCTGAATCAGATTCAGTTCCAAGCGCTTCAGGACGACCACGACACTGAGGGTTTTACCTGCGGCGTTGATGCGCTGGACCAATGGTTGAAGCGCATCGCCCGGCAGCACATCAGCAAAGGAGTTTCCCGCACTTTTGTCGCGACGGATTCCTCCACCCTCGATAGGATTGTTGGCTACTACGGCTTGACCGTAGCCGCAATCGACACGGACAAACTGCCCAAGGATGTCGCCAAGAAACTGCCGCGAAGCGTGCCGCTGGTGTTGATTGGTCGCCTGGCTAATTCGGTCACCATGCGCGGGCAAGGCATCGGTGCTTTGTTGCTGATCGATGCGTTGAAGCGAATCGTCGATGTATCCAACAACGTGGGTGTTACCTTGATACTGGTGGATGCGAAGGACGCTGAGGCGGCGAACTTTTATCGGCATTTTGGTTTTATGCCATTGCCAGATACACCCCTTCGACTGGCGTTGCCCGTCGCGACCGCGAAGAAAATTTTTACTTCGCGTTAGCCGGGGCCGGCACTGGTGGTCGGGCAAACCACTGCGCCGATCATTGCTGTAAGCGCTCAGTCCAGGGTGTCGCGCACCCACCCCAGCACCGCAGTCAGTCGCGGCGGCAGCACGTCCTCGGCTTCGTCGAAGGTGACCCAGCGCCATTCATCATAGGCGGGCCGGCCGAGTTCATGGATGATGGGCAGTGTTACTTCCTCGGTTTTGGTGATGGCGAGGTAGTAACGCGCGATTTCGCCGGTGCCGTAGGCGATGGTTTCCTTGTGTGACTCACCAGAATCAAAAGCCAGGTCCGAAATGCCGGTGCCCTCGGTTGCTTCGCGCCGTGCGGCGTCATGCGGACCTTCGCCCTCTTCGAGCAGGCCTTTGGGAAAGTCCCAGTTGCCTGCTGCGCGCAGTACCAGCAGGCGCCAGCCATTGCGGCGCCTTGCGATGACAACGCCGGCAGAACGGACTACAGCGTCGGGAGCGGTCACGGCATCTGGATCTTGCTGCCGGGGCCGCCCATCCCGGGTACGACGATGGAGGAAGCCTGCTGACGGCGCAGGTCCTGCAACTCGCGCACGGTGCGTTCGACGGCTTCCTTGGCAGCGTCGCCGAATTTCTCGACGGCTTCGCCGAGGGTCGGCGCTTCGATTTCAAAATTGATCGGCAGCGGACCGGCGTTGGTCATGATCTGCGCTTCGCCGACGTACAGGGTCGGGCGTGCGGCGTCATCGCTGCCGTCGCTTTTGAGCGGGGTCATGCGACGGATGGTGCCGACCTTGCGGTCGGTGACGATATCTTCGCGATACAGCGCGGTGGCGTCCATTTTGGTGTCGGGTGCGGGTGCGCCTTGTTCGGGTCGTTGTGCCATGACAGTGCTTCCTGAAATGAGTGAAAGGTGAATGAGGGGGGAATGAGGGGTGAATGAGTGCGCTAGGGTATCAAAAACGCCCGGGGCGGGTCACGCCCGATGCGATAATATCGATGGTCTCCAAAAACATGACAGCCTCGTCAGAGGCATGTTTTTGTCATTATCTGAATGGCTTTACATAAAACCATGTCCGGAATCACCCTGACCACCCGCATTACACTGGCTACCATTAACGCGCGGTATGTGCATGCCGCGCTGGGGCTGCGCTGCCTGCGCGCCAACATGGGGGCATTGCGCGAATCGACGCGGATCAGCGAATTCGTGCTCGGCGACCGCCCGGCGGACATCGCCGAACGCCTGCTGGCGGATGCGCCGAGCCTGATCGGTTTTGGTGTCTATATCTGGAATGTCGAGGAAACCGCGCGCGTGATCGCCATCCTCAAGCGCGTGGCGCCGGACATCGTCATCGTTGTCGGCGGACCCGAAGTCAGTTATGAAACGGAAGAACAGCGTGTCTGCGCGCTGGCTGATTATGTGGTCACCGGCTGGGGCGATGTGACCTTTCCGCAGTTGTGCGCCGACATCGTCGCCGGCACACCACCGGCGCAGAAAATCCACGCCGGCAAACAGCCGCCATTGGCCGACATCGCATTGCCCTACGACGAATACACCGATGAGGACATCGCGCGCCGCTTCATTTATGTCGAGGCTTCCCGTGGCTGCCCGTTCAAGTGCGAGTTCTGCCTGTCTGCACTGGATAAAACCGCGTGGCCCTTCGAAGTCGAACGTTTTCTCGGCGAACTCAAGGTATTGTATGACCGCGGCGCGCGGCATTTCCGTTTTGTCGACCGCACCTTCAACCTGAAAATCGCCGCCAGCCTGGCGATACTCGAGTTTTTCCTGGCGCGGCTGTCGGATGATCTGTTCATCCACTTCGAACTGATCCCCGACCATTTGCCGGAAAAGCTCAAGGCTGCGATCGGGCGTTTCCCCGCAGGCCGGCTGCATTTTGAAGTCGGTATCCAGACCTGGGACGAAGCGGTGCAGGCACGCATTTCGCGCAAGCAGGACAACGCCGCCGCCGAGGCCAACCTGCGCTGGCTGCGCGAGGAATCGCCGGCGCTGGTCCATGTCGATTTGATCGCCGGGTTGCCGGGGGAGGATATGGCCAGCTTCGGTCGCGGTTTCGACCGGTTGCATGCGCTGCGGCCCCATGAAATCCAGGTCGGCATCCTCAAGCGGCTGCGCGGCGCGCCGATTGCCCGCCATACTGAGCAGCACACCATGCGTTACAGCCCGGATGCGCCCTATGTGGTGCTGGCCACAGACGCCCTCGATTTCAATGAGGTACAACGCATTGTGCGTTTTGCACGCTACTGGGATCTGGTCGGCAATTCCGGACGTTTTCACCGCACGCTGCCGTTGTTGCTGGTGGATGGTCCTTTTGCACAGTTCATGCAGTTCACCGACTGGTTGTTCGCCCGCACCGGCAAGACCCACGAATTTGCACTGGAAAAACTTTGCGGTTACCTGCATGATTTTCTGGTGGCTGCAGGCACGGATGCCGCGACTGCGGCGGCCGCGGTGGCCGGCGACTACGAGGCGGGCGGCGCCAAGGGCAAGTTGCCGTTCATGGCCAGCGGCACGCGGCCGGATCCGAAGGCAGGCGTGCGTGGCAAACTGCGTCAGGCGCGGCATGTGCATGTCTGAACCTAGTGATGAGTGCTGAGTGATGAATGCGGAGCGGAAAACCTGCCATGCGACGTTTTGATCCCCACGAACATTCCCGCAACGTGCTGGGCGAGAAGCTGCAGTCCTGCAGTGAACGGCCGAAAACGGGGTTTTTCCGCGACGGCTGCTGCAATACCAGCCCCGAGGATCCCGGCGTACATACGGTCTGCGCAGTGATGACCGCGGAATTTCTCGAATACAGCAAGGCGCAGGGCAACGACCTGACCACGCCGTACCCGCAGGCCGGATTTCCCGGGCTGAAGCCGGGTGATCGCTGGTGTTTGTGTGCGCCGCGCTGGCGCGAGGCGCTGGATGCCGGCCGCGCACCGCGGGTGGTGCTGGCGGCGACGCACGAAGGCTCGCTGGAATTCGCGTCGCTGGCGGATTTCAAGAAACACGCAATCGACCTGTCCTGACACACACAAGGAACACCATGACCGACATCGACGGTAAGACCCTGAGCCCACTGCCCTCCAATGACCTGATCACGCTGACCCACATCGTCTATGGCCTGCATGCCTTCAGCGCGCTGACCGGGCTGACCAGTGCGGCTTTCATCGTTACTGCGTTCCTCACCGGCTGGCCGTCGATCATCGCGGTGATCATCAATTACGTGAAGCGCGATGCCGTGCGCGGCACTTTTCTCGACAGCCATTTTTCCTGGCAGATCCGCACTTTCTGGTGGGCGCTGGGCTGGTTTGTCCTGGCGTGGCTGATGATCGTCACGATCATCGGTGTCGTCGTCGGCTTGCCGCTGATGCTGCTGACGGGGATCTGGGTGCTCTACCGCATCATCCGCGGCTGGATTGCGCTGACCAACCGCAAGGCGATGCCGCTGCCCGGCTGATTGCGGTGTCCGTCCGTGTCGACAAATGGCTGTGGGCTGCGCGGTTTTTCAAGACGCGCACAGTGGCGCAGCAGGCGGTCGAAGGCGGCAAGGTCAAGGTCGGTGGTGAACGCATCAAGCCGGCAAAGGAAGTGCGCGTCGGCGACGAACTGGCGATCCAGATCGGCGCCTACCTGTGGATCGTGCGTGTTGTGCAACTGTCAGACAAACGCGGTTCTGCGACCGTTGCGCGCACGCTGTACAGCGAAGACGAAGCCAGTCGCGTGAAACGTGAAGAGCAGACAGCACTGCGCAAATTCGCCGCCGAACCGGCGCAGGAGCGCCACGGCCGGCCGACCAAACGTGAACGGCGCCAGCTTGAACGCTGGCGCAGTGAATAGGTCCAACCCGCATCACCGGAGAACAACCATGAGTGAAAACGACAAACCCAGACCAATCGACCTCGAGCAGGCCGCGCGGCTGATTGATGAGCTGGAGCGCGATCTGGCAAAAGTGCGCGGCGGCTCGGCGGATGTGCAGCGGCTGCGCGATGAAGTGGAGACGCTGCGTAACGTGTTGAATTCTCCCGTGCAGCGCGACCACTGGGTCAGCGACAGCCTGCACGAAATCCGCGGCCTGCTCGATGAAACTGTGGACGAGGCGGTCTATGAGGGCATGACCATCAGCCGTTATGCGGCGGAGGCTGCGCGCATACTTGGCTTGTAACCTCAGAGTTTGCCGTTGAGTTCCTTCCCCATCAGTGCATGGGTAGATCTGCACATCTCAAAGAAACACCCTCTCCCGCCTTGGGGCGGGAGAGGGTGGGGGTGAGGGTAGGGGCTATCGCAGTACCGCAGGCCCTTCACCCCACCCCTCTCCCCGCAAGCAGTGCGAGGGAGTTGAAGAGAGGGCAATGTGTTGATGCATATGCCATCAGGGGGAAAGGCGGGATGAGTGTCTTTAAATACTGTGCGTCAAACCTCTACCCCATCCCCAGCTTCGCTCCAAGTGTTCCCTTGCCCTTGCCCCCCAAGGGGACTTCCCCCGGGGCGAGCAGAGGTTAAGGTATATAAAATTAACAATAAAAACAATTACTTACAACTTATCCTGCTGTGGCCCCGGTCGCCCGTCTTCCACCACGAATTGCCCCAGTTCATACACCTTCGATTGCGCATCGGCGACGTCGCTTACCGCGCGGAATGAAGTTTCCCAGCGCTGCGGCGTGACTTCGAACCTGGCATAACCACGGCGCGCGCCGTTGGCGAATTTGACATGCGGATTTTTGCTGAGCAATGCTTCGATGCGCGCTCGGCTCGGGCCCAGCGATGAAATCGAGGTGCCGACAAATTCGCTGGCGATCACCGGCGAGCGTTCATTGTCGAAATCCACGCGCAGGTCGCCTGCCATCGCAAAATGCACATCACCGCCGATGACGACCGGGTTGCGGATTTTGCGTTCGGCGATAAAACGCAGCAGTTTTTCGCGCGCCGCCGGATAACCGTCCCAGCCGTCGGTATAAACCACGCGTTCGCTGCCGGCACCGCGATCGGCCTGACCCATCAGCGTGGTCTGGGCAATGATGTTCCAGCGCGCCGGCGACTGCGTCAGCGCGTTTTCCAGCCATTGCTCCTGCGCGCTGCCGAGCAGCGAGCGGCCCGGCTGCGTGCGCTCGGGGCATTCGAGCACATTGACCTGGTTGCCGCCGCCGCGGCCCTTGCGTGAACACACGTGGTAATCGCGGTACTGGCGCATGTCGAGCAACTGGATGTTCGCGAGCCTGCCCATCGCATGCGTGCCGTAGATTTTCATGTCTGGCCCGCCGGCATATGTGCCGGGCGGCAGCGGCATGTGTTCGTAATAGGCCTGATAGGCCGCGGCGCGGCGCGCGAGAAAGGCATCGACAGGATCCAGGTCCTGCGAACGGTCGCGGGCGTAATCATTGTCGACTTCGTGATCGTCCCAGGTCACCAGCCACGGGCAGGCGGCGTGCGCGGCCTGCAGATGCGGATCGAGTTTGTATTGCGCATACCGGTTGCGGTAATCGGCCAGCGTGTACGGCTCGGGACTGTGATGTTCGCGCACCTTGCTGCGGCCCCAGGAACTTTCGTAGATGTAATCGCCGACGTGAATCACGAAATCCAGCGGCTGCTGCGCCATGTCGCGATAAGCGGCGTAGTGGCCGTGTTCATAGTGCTGGCAGGACGCAATCGCAAACGCCAGCTTGCCGCGCTCGTCATTCGCGGTCGGTGCGGTGCGCGTGCGCCCGGTGGCGCTGACCGCATCACCGGCCATGAAGCGGTACCAGTACCAGTGTGAGGGATGGAGTCCGCGCGCCTGCACGTGCACTGCATGCGCGAACTGCGGCGTGGCGATGGCTTCGCCGCGATCAATGATTTTGCTAAAACGCGCATCGGCGGCAATCTCCCAGCGCACCGCCACCGGCGCCTCGGGCATGCCACCGCCGTTCAGAGGATCGGGTGCGAGGCGTGTCCACAGCACCACGGCATCGGGCTGTGGATAACCGGAGGCGACGCCCAGCGAAAACGGATTCTGCGAAAAACGGGGCTGGGCGATGACGCGCTGTGTCGGCAGGGCCATTGCAGCGGAGAGTGCTGCGCTGCGAAGCAGGAATGTGCGGCGGGTGTTTTGCATGGTGTGTGGAGCTTAACGCGCGGGGGTTACTGTGCGACGACAGCGTTTGTGTTGTTCGGTGCGTGCTATGCCTGCCGGATATACTTTGAGATGAATATAAATAATTGATTTTGTTGAAAAATTTCTATGGGGCTGTGGTGTGAATCAGTGCAATCATTGCATCAGCCCATTCGGTTTTCGTGCCGGTTGGCATCCTTTGATATGGAGCTATGATGGGCACCAATCGGGTGCGAAATTGCCACTAAAATGGCCACCTAAATTTGGCAACTAAAAATGTCAACCAATACACGTTGACACCGACAATCCACCCATGCTCGCTGTACTAGACAATCGAACTCTCGCTGGAGTCCGCATATGAACAAGCGCCGCATCACTGTTGACCCGTAAATCCACAGCGGTACACCTGTCTTTGCCGGGACAAGAGTTCCAGTCAAGACCCTGTTCGATCACCTTGAAGCCGGTGATCCTCTGGAAGTCTTCCTGGATGACTTCCCGTCCGTCAGTCGCGACCTTGCTGTTGCTGTACTTGAGGAGGCGCGGGCTGCGCTGTTGCCAGATGCGCATCCTGCTTGATGACCCTGTTCCTCGGCGGCCCGGAGCCGCGCTGGTCGGTCACGAAGCCACCACTGTTCCGAAATGCGGATGGGCAGGAATAAAGAACGGGAAACCAATGGCAATGGCGTCAACAAAGTTTGATGTATTTCTAACAACCGATCAGAACATCGAGTTTCAGCAGGATCTTTCCGTATTGCCAATTGCAATCCTCGTAATCGTAGCAAACAGCAATCGCATGAAAGACATTGGGCCGTTGGTTCCAGATATCCTCAAGGAACTGAATCATCTGCCGCCCAGGGCGCTGAGGAAAGTCGGTGCCTGACACCCTGTTTGAGCCCGACGCGCCGCATCTTTCGTGCCGAGGCCAGCATCATCACTGGTGCGCGACTCAACAGGAACGTTAGTCACCGCACACCATCACCTTTCGTCACGAGGAGCCGCACACTTGAGCGCAGAACAACGCATTAAAGAATTGGGACTTGCCCTGCCGTCAGGCAGCGCGCCCGCAGCGAACTATGTCAACGCAGTGCGCACCGGGAATCTGCTGTTCATCGCAGGAAAAGCACCGTTGCCGGAGAACGGCAAACTCCCGAAAGGCCGGCTCGGTCAGGAATACACGGCCGAAGAGGGTTATCGCTTCGCGCGCTCGGCGGCGCTGGATCTCATCGCAGTGATGCGGGCCGAACTGGGTTCGCTGGACCGGGTGAGCCGTATCGTGGAAGTTCAGGGCTTTCTGAACGCGGTTGCGGAATTTGAAGATCACGCGATAGTCCTCAACGGTTGTTCTGACTTGCTGGTCGAAGTGTTTCGCGAGCGCGGTGTCCATGCCCGTTCGGTATTGGGGGCCAGTTCTTTGCGCGGCGGGCTGCCGGTAATACTCAAAGCCGTAGTCGAGATTGCATCCTGAATTGACTGCCTCCTCGATCCTGATCGCCGCCAGCGCCGCCATCATCCTGCTGCTCGGTCTGGTGCATCTGCTCTACACCTTCCATGGTCGCAAACTGCATCCCCGCGACGATGAACTCGAAGCCCGGATGAAGGAAGTCCATCCGGTACTGACCCGTCAAACAACCATGTGGAAAGCCTGGGTGGGTTTCAACGCCAGTCACAGCTTCAGCGCCATCCTGTTCGGCGTGATTTATGGCTACCTTGCGCTGCTGCACAGCACGTTTTTGTTTCAATCGACCTTTCTGCTGCTGACGGGATTGTTGCTGCTGGCCGGTTATGTCTTTCTCGGCTGGCGTTACTGGTTCAGCGTACCGTTCCGCAGCATCGTGGTGGCGGCGGTTTGTTATGTGGCAGCGCTGGTGTTGCTCTGGGTTTGAATGGCGGGTACGCTGATGGGCAGCGTGGTGTTGTGCTTATCGCGTAGAGGACGGGATGATGAGCAAGCCGACTAGCAGCGTGCTGCCCTATGTAATCTCGTTCATCGCCGGACTGGCGATCTGCCTGTTCATTACAGTGACGTCCGGACGCAAGGAAGCCTGGGATGCCCCGGCATATTTCACCGTCGGTATTCCGATGATGTGTCTGGTGATCTTCGCGCTCGGCTACTGGTTTCCGCACCGCGCCTGGCGCTGGGCGCTGAGCATGGCGCTCGGGCAGTCGGTGGCGATAGTGATGGGCGGCGGATCGGCATCGCTGTGGCCGCTGGCCATCATCGCAATGACGGTGGTGTCTGTGCCGCAGTTCATCGTGGCGATGGTCGCCAGCGGCATCGCGAAAAAAATGACGCCACCGGACGAGCCGGAGGCGTGAGCGCATTGCTGCAGGCCTGTCGCGCCCGCTTTTTGTAGTCGTCTATTTTTTCGGTCAGCCCGGTCAGTTCTTCTCAGGGCAGGGCGCACAGCTTGGCCAGCACCGCGCGCTGCTCTTCCGCCTTGGCCGGATTGTTCTGCATCAAATACAGCTCACCGAGATATTCGCGCGCGCCGAGGTGTTTGGGGTCGAGGGTCAGCGCCTTGTCGTAATGTTTCAGCGCGACATTCAGATTTCCTGAATTACGTTGCGCATCATCGAGCAGGTTCTGGATGTCGGCGTTGTTGCCGTCACGTTGTGCTGCGGCATTCAGCGCGGTAATGGCGCGCTGCCAGTCTTTGGCGTCGACCGCCTTCTTGCCGGCGGCGTAGTCAGGTTCGGTTTTCGCCGCAACGGGAACATTGCTCTCTGAGCCCATGGCATGGATCAGCGGGGCGTTCAGGGTGGTGGCTGCACAGAGCAGCAGGGTCAGTAGATATCTCATGGCGGGCCTTTTGGCGCTAGGGGTTAAAGGAAAGTTATGTCGATATTGCGTGTGGGTAATAATAACGGCGGCGGTTCCCGGCTTATTACTGATGTCACGGGTTAAAGCCGTGCTGGCACGGGATACCATATGGTCTTGGCAGATTCATGACGTTGCTTCAGAGCAGGTCGGGGAGGCGGCGCTGGAAATGATTCCAGGCAGCGGCGAACTTCTACTTCAGTGCGTGGCGAGCAGGCCGTTGATGTCCGCCTCGCATGCCTTGAGTTCCTCTGCGTTTATTCCGGAGTAAATGAGTGCCGCAGCCCCGGCACGCCTCCACTCCGCGCTTTCAGGATCGCCGCAGTGTTCGCAGTACAGCCGTTCGGCGATCACGCCCAGCGCAATCATGGAGACGGTTTGTGGCGGCAGGTCTGTGCCCTGGTCAAGGGATGCGTAATGATGGTGGTGCTTGATGGCCATACACGTGGCCTGTGACAAGTGCCAGGACTCTGCGAGTGTGTGGCCCAGGGTTGCGTGGTCGGTGCCGAGTTCGTCCATTTCAATTTCCGAGAGCAGGCGCTCCTTGTTTCCGGCTGTATCTCCGGCAAGCTCAACATAATCATCGAAATTGAGCATCATGACCGGAACGCCGCTGTCGCGGAACAGGCCGTAAGTGTAGGCTTCATCACGGTCAAGTTTGCCGGTTTTCCGCGCCAGCCAGGAGAGGATGGCAGCTATTTTTGAAGATGAATCCCAGTAGTCTTCCATTGCTTCATTGCTGCCAACCGCAAGTGCCTGTTGCAACAGCAGCCTTGTTACGAGGTGCGAAACGTTGCGCAACCCGAGCAGTGCCAAGGCCTGCGCGATGGAATTCACTTTTTGCGACAGGCCGTAAAAAGGTGAATTGACAGTTTTAAGCATCGTGGCTGCCAGTGCGACGTCGGCACTGATGAGTTTCGCCATTTTCGGAAAGTCAGGATCGTCGCTGCGCATTTCCGCTATCAGCCTGGTCAGTATTGCCGGGCAAGGCGGAATTTCAACGGTTTTCACGGGCCGTTTGGTTTCATGCTCGAGAATGATTTGATCCATATGGACTTTCCTGACTTCGTTTGCGTTGCCTGCAGATACCTTGTCGGAGATAACGGCAGAAAATCCACGATCATGAGCCCGGGGTAAGATGAAGCGATGAAACTCATTCTTAATATCATCGGACCGGGTCGTGTCGGGCGTTCTCTCGGTGCTTTGTTCGAGCACTCCGGGTTGTGCGTGGTGCAGGATGTGCTGAGCGCGGAAATCGCCACTGCGGAATCCGCGGTGGCCTTCATCGGTGCCGGCCGCGCAGTGCGGGTGTTACGCGAAATGCGCCCGGCCAGCCTCTGGTTGCTGACACCACCGGATGCGGCGATTGCGTCTGTTGCGACGGCTCTGGCTGCAATCGGCCATGTGCGCCAGGGCGATGTGGTGTTTCATTGCAGCGGTTCACAGCCTTCAAATATTCTTGTATCGCTGGCCGCGGCGGGTGCTCGCGTCGCCAGCATCCACCCGCTGAAAAGTTTTGCCGATCCGGTGACTGCGGTTCAGACCTTCAGGGGTACGTACTGCGCAGCCGAAGGCGATGCGGCGGCCTTGCAAATACTGACACCGCTGTTCGAGCAACTCGGCGCACGGGTCACGGTGATCGATCCCGCCGGCAAGACCCTGTATCACGCGGCGAGTGTGCTGGTGTGCAACGACCTGACCGCGCTGATGGAGGCGGGGTTGCGCGCTTACGAGCAGGCCGGCATCAAACGCGATACTGCGCAAATGATGATGGAGCCGCTGGTGCGCGAGACGCTGGACAATGTTTTTGCGCTGGGCACCACGCGCGCGCTGACCGGGCCGGTGGCACGCGGTGATGCCGGGGTGCTGGCGCGACAACTCGCGGCCTTGCATGCGCTGGATCCGCGCATTGCCGATGCCTATCGTGCGCTGAACCGGATCGCGCTGGACCTGGCGCGGGCGCAGGGCGGGGCGTCGGTCGCAGCGCTCGATGCCGTGGAGCAGGCATTAAAAAATATCAATAAAAATAATTAGTTATGATACGTCCCCAGAGGGTGGCTGCGGGGCAGTCGCTTGTTACAATCAGCCGATGAGCAAACCGATCACGGCCCCCCCGACCACCGCCTCGCCGGATACCGGCACCCTCGATACGATCCGCGCGCAGGTTCTGCGCGGCATCGCGCTGAACCGCGAACCCGGGTACCACTTCGCCGGTAATTTCCTCGACCTGTCGTATGACCATGTCGGCACTGATTACACCGCGCTGTCGGTGGATGTCGCGCCGCATTGTGCGGATGCTGACGGACAACTCAACCTGTCCGGCTTTGCGATCCTCGCTGATCTGGTGATGGCTGCCGCAGTGCGCTCCGGATTGCCATCGCATACGCGACTGGCGACGGTGACGATGAATCTGCAGTTCACCGGCGCGGCGCTGACTGGGCGTCTTTCCGGGCGTGGTGCGATGCACGGTTTTGTGCAGGGCGCAGCCGGACGCCAGGGTGTCAGCACGATGGACATCCACAACGATGCGGGCCTGGTCTGCACCGGCACCAGCACCTTCATGATGCTGAAGCCGCCGAAGGGCGTGGAGCTGCATCCGGTGCCGCACCGCCGCCGCGGCGAAAATCCGACGCCGGACATTCCCGGCGGCAAGCTGCGCCCCGACGAGAAAAAAGTGCTGGCCACGGCGGATGCCGTGATCGCGGATGTGCGTGCGCACGGCGGTTCTTTCATCCAGCGCTTCTGGGGCGTACAGGCGAAACATGTCGCTGGTGCTGCGCAGTCGACTGTGAAAAATGGCCCGCATATCGGCAACCGTGTCGGTCATGTGCAGGGCGGCATCCTGCTCGGGCTCGCCGCCGGGAACGCGGTTGCCGCACTGACACCGCACTGGTCGCTGACGGCATTGTCGGCCTGGTACATCAGTCCCGGCGAAGGCCGCTCGCTGAAAATAAAATCCAAAGTCGTGCATCACGGCCGGCTGATCGCGGTAGTGCGCACCGAAGTGACTTGCCGCGGCAAGGACGACCGCCCGCGCAAGGTGTTCGAGCTGATGACCACGCACGCCTGCAAGGCGGATTAGACATGGCGCGCTTTAAATGTCCGAATCCCCCCCTCACCACCGCCCCCTCTGCTCCGCTTCCAGTGTTCCCTGGTCCCGGAGGGGGAGGGGAAGTATTTGCCTCCCTTCTCCCTTCGGGGCAAGGGGCGGGGATGAGGGATCGGGGGAGGGGAGATACGCGCAGGAAATGGCTTTGCCATTCCCTGAGCAATTAATATGGCCCTGCGCACCCTGTCAGGAAAACACGCCGATCCGCGCAAGGGGCGCGGCGCGGGCGTCAATCCCGAGGGGCGTTTCGAGCAGGTCGAGCGCGAGGCCTTCGACGACGGCTGGCAGACCGGGGTTGATGAGGAACCGGTTGCGCTGAAAACCGTGGTTACCGACGAACCCGCGAAATCGATCATCTCGCGCAACGATTCGCCGGACATTCCCTTCACGCAGTCGATCAATCCCTATCAAGGTTGCGAACACGGCTGCATCTACTGCTATGCGCGGCCCAGCCATGCCTACCGCAACCTGTCGCCGGGCATCGATTTCGAGACGCGGATTTTTGCCAAGGTGAACGCGGCAGAACTGCTGCGCAAGGAATTGTCAAAGCCCGGCTACAAATGTGAACTGATTGCGCTGGGTGCCAATACCGATCCCTATCAGCCGGCGGAGCGCAGCCGCGGCATCACCCGCGGCATCCTCGAAGTCTGTGCTGAATTCAACCAGCCGGTGGGCATCGTCACCAAAAGCGCGCTGGTCGAACGCGACATCGACATCCTCGCACTGATGGCGAAAAAGGGCCTGGCGGAAGTGTTTGTGTCAGTGACCACGCTGGACCATGAACTGGCGCGGCGCATGGAGCCGCGCTGCACGGCACCGCTGCGGCGGCTGCAGGCGGTTCGCGCATTGGCCAATGCAGGGATTCCAGCGGGGGTGATGGTGGCGCCGATCGTGCCGTTCCTCAACGACCATGAAATCGAGGCCATTGTTGATGCCGCGGCGACCCATGGTGCGCAACGCGCGGCGTACATCCTGATGCGCCTGCCGTACGAAGTAAAAACGCTGTTCCGCGACTGGCTGGAACGGCATTACCCGCTGAAGGCGGCGCATGTGATGAGCCGCGTTCACGCGATGCGCGGCGGGCGCGACAACGATCCGGAGTTCGGCAGCCGCATGCGCGGTGCCGGCGAGTTTGCGGATTTGCTGAAGCAGCGCTTCAACGTCGCCTGTAAAAAGGCCGGCCTCAACCAGGCGCGGCGCGGCGAAGGCAATAAGGACGTCAGTCAGCGCGACATCACGCAATTCCGCGTGCCGGGTGAGGTAAGGCAGGGCAGTCTGTTTTGAAGGAGGTATCATGAAATCAGAAGTGGCGTTGTATGTGGACGAAGCGCTGGGCAGCTACGGTTTCCCCGACGGGCATCCCTGGGGAACCGATCGCCAGAACGCGTTCTGGGCGGAAGCGAACAAGCAGAAGCTCGACAAATCCGCGGCCGTTTGCGCCTCGCGCGCGGCGAGTGCGGAGGAGATTGAGCGCTTTCACGGCGAAGATCACGTGCTGCGCGTGCAGCAGTTGTCGAATCGTGGTTATGGCGCCATTGACGCCGGTGATACCCCGGCGTTCCCCGGTGTTTATGAAGCCTCGGCCCATGTCGTCGGCGCGGCCCTCGATGGCCTGCAGCGCATCATGGCGGGTGACGCCTTGCGCACCTTCCAGCCCATCGGCGGCCTGCACCATGCAGCGCGCGATCATGCGGCCGGGTTCTGCGTGTTCAACGACTGCGGCGTGGTCATCGATACCTTGCGCAGCCAGTACGGCGTCCAGCGCGTCGCCTATGTCGATATTGACGTGCATCACGGCGACGGACTGTATTACCCTTATGAGTCGGACCCCGACCTGATTTATGCCGACATCCACGAAGACGGGCGTTTTCTGTATCCGGGCACCGGCGCCGACAGCGAACGCGGCAAGGGCGGCGGTGCGGGATTGAAGCTCAACATCCCCATGCAGCCGGGTTCCACCGATGCGCAGTTCATGGCGGCATGGGAGCGTGTCGAAGCCCACCTGCGCCAGCACAAGCCCGAATTCATCGTGTTCCAGGCCGGCGCCGACAGCATTTCCGGTGATCCGCTGGCGCATCTGCAGTACACGCCCAAAGCGCATGCCCATGCGGCGCAGCGTCTGTGCGTGCTGGCGAATGAACTTTGCGGCGGCCGCATCATGGGTTTCGGCGGCGGCGGTTACAACCGCAACAATCTTGCGCTGGGCTGGTGCGGCGTGCTCAATGCGTTCATCCGCGGTTCGGAGTAGGTGCGTGTAAAAAAGCAAAAGCAAAAGCAAAAGCAACCACAGAGGCCACAGAGAACAACAAAAAGAACAACAAAACTGCAATCCGCGATTTTGAAAAATAGTGATTTGTGATGTTCATGGTTTTGACTTCGTTTTCCTCTGTGCTCTCTGTGCCCTCTGTGGCTAAAAGGTTCTGATTGAAAGCCCCCATGACAACCATCAAACTCAGCGTTCTCGACCAGTCGCCGATTATCAGCGGCCACACGCCGCAGCAGGCGATACAGCAGACCATACGTCTGGCGCAGGCGGCGGAAGAACTGGGATATCACCGTTACTGGTGCGCCGAACATCATTCGATCATGGCGCTGGCTGATCCCTGCCCGGAAATTCTGGTGACACGGCTGGCCGCGGCGACTTCCACCATCCGCGTCGGCACCGGCGGCGTGTTGTTGCCGTATTACAGTCCGCTGAAAATCGCCGAGCAGTTCCGCATGCTCGAGGCGCTGTTTCCGGGACGTATCGATCTCGGCATCGGCCGCGCGCCCGGAGGCGATCAGGCCACGGCCACGGCGATGGGGCAGGGGCGTTATCCGTCGGCGGATGATTTTCCGGAGCAGGTGCAGTACCTGACGGCATACATGGATGATGATTTGCCGGAGAACCATCCGTTTGCACAGGTCAAGGCGCAGCCCGCGGGCGATACCAGTCCGCAGATCTGGCTGCTCGGTTCATCCGATTACAGCGGCGCGCTGGCGGCGCAGCTCGGCCTGCGCTTTGCTTTCGCGCATTTCATCAGCGCGCGTGGCGGCGACGTGGTAATGCGCGATTACAAAAAACGTTATCAGCCGTCGCCGCGCGAAGCGCAGCCGCAGGCCCTGGTGTGTGTATTCGTGATCTGTGCCGACACCCAGGCGCAGGCGGAACGACTGGCGCAAAGCGTCGATCTGCGCCGGCTCAACATGGATTACGGCGTCAACGCGGCGGTGCCGACGCTGGAAGAAGCAGAGTCTTACCCGTACACCGACGCTGATCGCCAGCGCATCACGCAGCATCACCGCCGCCGCGTGGTGCTCGGCCCGCCGGAGGTCGTCAAGCAACGCCTGCTGGAAATCCAGGCGGAGTTCGAAGCCGATGAGTTGATGGTAATTACCATTACCGGCGATTACGACTCGCGGCTGCGCTCGTATGAACTGCTTGCCGCGGTTTTCGCGCTGCCGTGTCCGGCGGCGACCACGGCACGGTAAGGTAGGGTAGGTAGGGTAGGTAGGTAGGTAAGTAAGTAAGGGGCAGGAAACCCGCGGATTTTTCAGTGCCAAAGACTTCAAAATAATTCAATAAAATCAAATAGTTATATTTATTGAACGGATTTATTCGCGTGACAGCTTTTCCCTCATCCCAACCCTTCTGCTCCGCGCCAGGTGTTCCCTTGTCCGGGGGGGCTTTCCATCCCACCGGGGGCGAGGGTGAGGGAGAGGGGCACCGTTGTTTCATTTGTCACGTAGTTCTGTAACGCTCAATAATTTATGGCGCGGGTCCGTCTGATTTTTAACGCTCCGATGAAATAGCCCGGTTATTGAGAATCGGCTCGTCACGCCGACAAAAGCCGGGGTCTGGAAAATACATTCCCATAAATCAACAACTTGCCGGATGCCGGCTCGGCGTCATCCGGGCGGCGAATTCCGCTATGCGCTTAAGCGCACATAGAGGGAGTAAGATGAACCACATCAAGCGTGCTGCCCTTGTGCTGTTGCCCCTCCCGGTTTGCACCTCTGTTGGTAACGGGCCCTAGACCCAAGGAGGCTATACCATGACTTCACCGCATAACCCGCAGCAGAACCATCTGCTCGCCGCCCTGCCCGCAGCAGATTTCGCTCGCCTGTTACCTGATCTTGAACTCGTACCGATGCCGCTGGGTTGGGCCATCTGCGAGTCCGGCGGGCAAATGGCATACCTGTATTTTCCGACCACCTGCATTGTTTCGCTGCTGTGTGTGATGGAAGACGGTGCTTCGGCTGAAATCGCTGTTTCCGGCAACGAGGGACTGGTCGGTGTCTCCCTGTTCATGGGCGGCGAAAAGACGCCGAGCCGGGCGGTGGTGCAAAGTTCGGGCTACGGTTACCGGCTAAAGGCGAGCATCCTGAAACGGGAATTTGCATTGGGCGGCGCTTTGCAGCACCTGGCGCTGCGGTTTACGCAGGCCTTGATTACGCAGATGGCGCAGACCGCCGTATGCAACCGGCACCATACCGTCGACCAGCAACTTTGCCGCTGGCTGTTGATGAGCATGGATCGCCTGCCGGGCAATGAACTGATCATGACCCAGGAACTGATTGCGAACATGCTCGGCGTGCGCCGCGAGGGCGTCACCGAGGCGGCCGGCAATTTGCAGGCCGCCGGATTGATTCACTACAGCCGCGGCAAAATCACCGTGCTCGATCGGCCCAGACTGGAAAAACGCGTGTGCGAGTGTTATGCCGTGGTAAAAAAAGAATTCGACCGCCTGCTGCCGGATCATCTGCAGCGCATGGCCACCCGTGTTTAACCGGGCTGCCGCGGGCTGAAAGCCCCGCTTTTTAGCGCGTGCAGGACTGAGGGGGCGGATGAGCGAGTGTCTTGGTTTCTGCTGCCGGGCACTTCAGCCTTAAAGCGCCTGACAAAATGCATGGAAAATCAGGATGCAAACTCCCATCCCCTGTTTCGCTACAAGTGTTCCCTTGCCCTTGAAGGGGAGGGTATTTATGGCGACTCCTTCCTCTTCAGGGGGAAGGCTGGGATGGGGGTGGGGCTGAATGCAACGTATGGAAATTGATTTTGTTAGGCGCTCTTGAATCCATTCATGAGCATCCGAAAAAACCGCCGCGAAAAAAACCGCGCCGAAATCGACAACGGTGAAGCCGGTGGCTCCCGCCATAGTGGCGCAGCAACCGGATGCGCCGGCCACAGCCGGCTTTCCCGTCGTCGGCATTGGCGCCTCGGCCGGTGGCCTGGCCGCATTCGAAGAATTCTTTTCGGCAATCCCTAACAGCAGTGGCAGTGGCATGGCTTTTGTCATCGTGCAGCATCTCGCCCCCGATCATAAAAGCATGCTGAAGCGCCCCGGGTTTCATCGGGGCTGGTTGGTTTAAGTTAAGGCCACAGAAGAGGTCTTCTTGGCGAGTTGCAGATGGGCGCGTTTTCGACATTGATGTCGGGCATTGCCCGCAATGTGGCGGCGACTTGAAGATCATCGCAGCCCTCGAGGAGCCCGCCGCGATTGTCAGGATACTCACGCATCTGGACTTGCCTGCGCGCGCGCGCCGGCGCGGCCGCTTACCGCGCTCGCTCGGCCGGTCGAAAAGAGATTGCCGGCGGCCGTCGCGACGGTGGGTTTTGGTTGACGGCGACAGCCCCGCAGGTCACGATTCAGGCCAATCAAATTAGGGAAGGAACGAACATGATCCGTCATTCGGTCCGTCGTTCGATCCGCTGGGTAGTTCTGCTGGGTGCCGTCGGCGTGGTTTCCCTCGCAGGTTGGTCCGCCCGGGCAGAACCTGACGATTGCTGTCGAGCCACCTGCAAGGGTGCCGATCTGTGCAGGGCGTGCAAGTCGTGCAGATCCTGCGCGCACTGCAAGGCGGGTGGAACATGCGGCATTTGCAAGCCGACGACGAAGCCGGCGGCGTAAGAGCAAAGAATGAGGCCGCGATGCTTTCGTTCCAGATAGTGCATTGTTGGCACGCCGGTCAGGACGACGCTTCGCGCCATGTTCGGTTGCCAACGCCCAGACCGACCGAAAGTCGATATCGAAATGCTGCGTGAATTCAAGACCACCGTTTGGCCACGCTGAGCCGATGCCGCTGCATGGCCACGGCGTCACACTGGACGCCCAATTTCTTCGCCGCGTCGGCGATAGGCGTGTGTGGCGCGAGATTGATCGTCGCGATGAACACTGTGTCGGCTTTCGTGTCATTGCCATTCGCCATAAGTGCCTGGGCAAGGGCGAACAGCGCACCCTGGTCGTGCGGGTTCTCCGTGGCGAGTGATTCGAGTATCGACAGCGCCTCGGCGTTGTTCCCCATCTGTAACAGGACGCCGCCCAGATTGCGCCGCGCATACGGATTGTCCGGATCCAACTCAATGGCCCGCTTCAACCAGATACACGCCTTAGCCATTTCAGAATTCCGTGAATAGGCCACGCCGATGGCAATGGCAATATTGGCTGTCGGATCCTGTGTGAAGGCCTTATTGAGACGCTCCAATGCGTAATCCAGCTTACCAAGATCCGACAAGGCCATGCCGCTGTTGTAGAGTGCGGGGACGTGCCTGGGGTCGTGTGACAGGATGAGATTGCAGAGCGCGACACCCTCCTGCAGTTTTCCCTTTGATAAAAGGTCGATAGCGGTGTCCATGTCGGGCACCTCGCCAATGGTGAGGATGCCGTCTTCGACGACGGCGCGGTCCTTGTTGCGCTGGACGAGGACGCGCGCGCCACCGCCCAAGC
>ENA-ORBV01001205-ORBV01001205.1-microbial-mat-metagenome-genome-assembly--contig:-NODE-1205-length-58204-cov-13.163298_pt1 | contig 58204 bp, 46 predicted proteins | sample MGYA00237777_ERZ505514 | MGnify/ENA primary metagenome ERZ505514 (study PRJEB26160, sample SAMN06269048) | microbial mat metagenome | isolation source: Oligotrophic lake microbial mat | place...
GCCAGGCACACCGCGATGCTGCTGCACCACTGGCGGTGCGGATGCGGCCGCGCACGCTTGATGAATTTGGCGGGCAGCATCATTTTCTTGGACCGGGCAAATTGCTGCGGCGAATGCTTGAAGCGGATCGCATCACGAGTGTGATTTTCTATGGCCCGCCAGGCACCGGCAAGACCACGCTCGCGCAGCTCATCGCCGCTTACACCAAGCGCCACTTCGAGCAGGCCAACGCCTCATCCATCGGCGTCAAGGAAGTGCGCTTCGTTCTCGATGAAGCGCGCAAGCGCCTCGAACTCACCGGCACGCGCACGATTTTTTTTCTCGATGAAATTCACCGCTTCACCCGCGCTCAGCAGGATGTGCTCCTTGGTGATGTCGAGCGCGGCATCGTCACGCTCATCGGAGCGACCACCGAAAACCCTTATTTTTCAGTTAATTCGGCGCTCGTCAGCCGATCGCAGATTTTTCAATTCGAATCGCTTAACGAAGAAGACATCACCGCCCTCCTCCGCCGCGCCATTGCGGACAAAGAACGAGGCTACGGCCAACTCGAAATTCAAATCACCGATGAAGCCTTGCACCACTGGGCGATCATGTGCGATGGCGATGCACGCAGAGCGCTGACCGCGCTGGAGATCGCGGTGGTCAGCAGCCAGCGGGAGTCGGGTGCCGGGCGTCGGGTGTCGGAGAAACCGGAAGGCACGGCGGCAGAAGAATCAAGCGAGATTAAATCGAGTGATGACGCGATTGATTCATCCGATGCCTTCTCCCGAAACCCTACACCCGAAACCCGAAACCCGATCCTCATCGACCTCAACATCGCCGAGCAGTCCATCCAGCAGAAAGCGATCGTCTATGACGCCACCGGTGATGAGCATTTTGATGCCATCTCCGCGATGATCAAATCGATGCGCGGCAGCGATCCTGATGCGGCGATCTACTGGCTGGCGCGAATGCTGGTGGCCGGTGAAGACCCGATGTATATCGCACGGCGCATCGCCATTCTCGCCAGTGAAGACATCGGCAACGCAGACCCACGCGCGCTGGAACTTGCTGCGGCGGCGTATCAAGTCGTCGAGCGCGTGGGCATGCCTGAGTGTCAGCTCACACTCGGCCAAGCGGTGATCTACATGGCTACCGCGCCTAAGAGCAATGCGAGTGCGACGGCGATCTGGACAGCGATGAAGGATGTGAAGGAAGGCCGAACGATTCCGGTGCCCAAACATCTGCGCGATGGCCACTATGCCGGGGCGAAGAAACTGGGCAACGCGACTGATTACAAATATGCGCACGACAGCGAGACGGGCTACGTCGCGCAGGATTATCTGGGTGTCGATAAGACGTACTACACACCGACGCAGCGCGGCCACGAACAACGCATCGCCCAGTACCTGGCGTGGATCAAGGAACAACAGAGTGCGACGTGACCCGTTGTCATTCGCTTTAGCTTGCCCGGTGCACCATGCCCATTCCACCCCCTACTTCCGATGACCCGTCGCGCGATACCTTTCTCGCCAACCTCCGATTGAACGGGTACAAAAACATCGAGCCCGCGCTCATCGATGAACTGCTTGCTCACCCGCTGGCTCCTTACGTGCAGGCGGGTGTACATGGCGTTATCAATGCGCCTACGCCTGCGCTGATCGCATTGCTCGTGAAAACCTACGAGCGGCGAAGACGTGTATCACTGGACACGCAGACGCCCGACAAATCGCTGGCCACGATCATCGCTTCGCTCAGCGCACTGCACCAGAAACTGCCCGATCTTTATATGGCAGCCGCCACCGATCCCAGCGACACGATGCTCACGACGATGGGCCTGATCGCGCTGGAAGAAATGAAACATCCCAAGACAGCTGCGATGGCCAGGCGACTCTTGAATGATCGGCGCGAGTTTGTGCGCTCGACCGCCGCGTCCATTGTGGCGCGTGTCGCACCGGCCAGTGCATACGACGATCTCATTGTTCAACTGAAAAAGCCCAAGCTCGATGAAGCCACAATCGTCAGCACGATCTCCGCGCTGCTCGCCACCGGTAAGAACGACGCTGCAAACATCGCCTACACATTCCTCGTGAAAAAGCCCGATCCGATAAAGCTCAAATGTGCGTTTGATCTGGCGATTCGCAGGCCCATCGGCGCGGGCGCTTTGCTGGTGAAACTTTATCAGTCGATCAAGAGTGAATCGCCTCGTCTTTCCATGCTCGACGCGATGGGCACACTGGGCGACAGCGATGCTCACGCCTGCATGCTCGAAGTGCTGCGGCAGGGCAGCACAGCCGAGGCGACATCCGTCATCGATCGACTGGCGGGCTATGAACCTCGCGCCGGTTGGCACGATGAACTTCGCGCTGCAGCCCGTCAGCGCGGCGACACCGCACTGCAAGCCCGCATCGAAGATCGCATCACAGCGGCACGCGAGCGCGATGAGATGCGATGAGATGAGATGACACGCCAAAACTTGGTCCCTGTAGAATTCGCGATTCATCTCAATGATCGAGGACTTGCGTGCCCAGAATACTGCTCCCCTTTTCAATTTCTGCCCAACCTGATGAACTCACCTGCGGCCCCGCAGTGCTGCATGCCGTCTATCGATTCTGGGGCGTTGAGCGTTCGTTGCAACAGATGATCGATGAAGTCACCTCCGTGCCCGGCGGCGGCACCGCAGCCGTCATGCTCGCGCTGCACGCAGAGATGCACAACTTTGATGCGGTCATCTACACGTGCAGTTTGCCCATGTTCGATCCGACATGGTTTCGCCCCGGCGCTTCTGTGATTCGCGAGCGCCTCATCGAACAGGCTCGCGTGAAAAAATTCGATGACAAACGCCAAGTCGTCACGCAAGCGTACATTCAATACCTCGACAACGGCGGCGAAGTGAAGATGGAAGATCTCACCCTCGACCTGATCGCCAGTCATCTAAGCCAAGGCAAGCCGCTGATCATGGGCGTCAGCGCGACCTGGCTCTACCGCTGCATGCGCGATCGGCAGGATGACATGTACCGCGACGACATCGCCGGCGAACCCACGGGGCATTTCGTGGTGGTGCATGGCATTGACACGGAGCGCCGCCGTGCGTGGATCGCTGATCCGTTCTGCGAAACGCCCTGGCCTGGCAGTCATCATTATGAAGTCGATGCCGACCGCCTGATCGCCGCGATGATGCTGGGCGTGACCTCGTACGATGCGAAGCTGTTGGTGCTGACGCCGCGCGTAGGAAGTGCAGGCGCGTGAAGTTCAATCTTGTTCTTCTTCACGAATCTGCTTGATCGCCAGCAAGTGCATGAGTGAGTCACGATCCTTGGGCCGATTGAGGTGGCGCTTGATGCGGATGAGATCGTCGAGGCTGATGACATCGATCCTCATGCCGCCGAGTTCATACATCTCGGCATTTTTGATCAACGCTTCCATGCCGCCGAACGGTTCGACATACCCGAGCAGATCGACACTGCCGACCGTCGTATTGAAAGTGAAATTGCAGCCCGCCTCGATCGTTGGGCCGTCCACTCGAAACGGCAGATCAGCAGGTGCTCCGCGAAGTGTTGGTTCAAATCGTTTGAGTGCCTCCGCAAGGCGTTGGCAGTTTTCACGTGACCGGCTGTAGCAAAAGTCATAGTCAAATGTCGCTCGCATGCTGCCATGGAGCCATTCAGCCTGTCCGCCGATGAGCATGAACTCGACACCTTGCCGTTGAAAGGCTTCGACGAGAATTTCCAATTCACTTTTCGGTGATTCGCTTGGCATTTGCTCGCACCCTCATCATGCTTCGGACATGCTGTGCTGCGCGTCGCACTCGTTCGGTCGGCGTCAATTGCAGATTCGCGCGAATCAAAGAAAGGTCAACGCCGTCTGCGTTCTGTTGGGGAAACGCGGGGACAACCGTTTTCGGAGTCAGGGGTATGGGATCCTTCATCAAAGTATTCTAGCATTCATGGCACTCACACAAATGCAATTGATCCAATCTTTGGGCGAAGCAATGGCTTGGCTCGAACGTGAACTGAACTGGGGGGTACCCGCCACGGAATTGCGGCACCTGTGCGGACGCATCGGTGAACTTTATGCCGCACTCATCACCAATGGACAAATGGCGGTGGCTGTGAATCAGCACGGGTATGACGTGGTAAGCGCCCAAGGCGAACGTATCTCCGTCAAGACTACCGCGATGACGAGTGGCTCCGGGCACATCGCCTTCAATCGGAACACGTTGAACCAAGTCGATCGCGTCATCATCCTTCGTGTCAATACCGAAGAAATGCAGATCGAAACATTACTGGATGCGCCTGTAGAAGTAGTTATTTCGATGGTAGCTGGTGCGGCTGACAATTTAAATTTGTCGCTGAGTCGCCTCTTGAAAAGAGACAAAGCGCGAAGCGAGATCAAGGCAACGAAGGAAGTTCAGTTTCAAAATTACACGATCCGCGAACTTGAAACTGGCACCATCGAATTGGAGCAAAATGACCAGATAGTCCATCCAGTCAAACCCGCACTACGCGACATAGCGATTCAGCTCAATGTTCCACTTCTGAATTCCAACGGCAATGCTTTCAATACTCGTCAACTGGGAAGCCAGGTCATCAAGAGTCTTGAAGAAATGACGCACGCAGGTGACGAGAGCGCTCCGAACGGCGTCTGAATTTGGTGCCAGACATTCTCAATCAGCTCAGCTACTAATCGTCCGACCCGCCACTGCCAGCGCTGCTTCCTTCACCGCTTCGCTGAGCGTTGGGTGTGCGTGAGATGCGCGGGCGATGTCTTCACTGCTCGCGCCGAATTCCATGGCCACCGCTGCCTCGGCGATGAGGTCACCTGCGCGGTTGCCGAGAATGTGCACGCCTAAGACGCGATCGGTTTCGGCGTGTGCCAGAATCTTCACCTTGCCATCGGTTTCGCCAAGCGTTCTCGCACGGCCATTGGCGCGGAAGTGGAAAATGCCTTTTTTATAGGGGATATTGTCCTTCTTCAGGTCGTCCTCAATCTTGCCGACACCGGCCAGTTCGGGGTGGGTATAGACGACGGCGGGAATGGCGTCGTAGTTGACGTGGCCGTAGCCGGTGACGATGTGCTCGGCGACGGCCATGCCTTCGTGCTCGGCTTTGTGAGCGAGCATCGGGCCGCGAATGACATCGCCGATGGCGTAGATGCCGGGCACGGTGGTTTCGAAGTGATCGTTGACAGGAACCTTGCCGCGTTCATCGGCTTTGAGTCCGACGGCTTCGAGGTTCAGGCCTTGCGTGTTAGGTGCGCGGCCAACGGCCACAAGCACCTTGTCGCACTTGATCGAATCCTTGCCTTCGATTTCAACAACAGCGCCGTCCTTGGTGGATTTGGCACCGGTGACTTTTGCGCCGAGAACGAAATTGAATCCTTGCTTCGTGAAAAGCTTGTGGGCGTCGGCGGCAAGTTCGGAGTCGAGGCCGGGGAAGATGCGATCGAGATATTCAACAACGGTGACCTTCGCGCCCAGCCGGAGCCAGACGGAGCCGAGTTCCATGCCGATGTATCCGCCGCCGATGACGACGAGATGGCCGGGGACTTTTTCGTAGGCGAGTGCTTCGGTGGAGGTGCCGACGTTTTTGCCATCGACTTCGATGCCGCGCAGCATGGCGGGTTTGGAACCTGTGGCGATGATGACGCGCGGGGCTTCGAGGGTGGTGGCTTTTTCTTTTTTGTCGGTGGGTGTGACGGTCACCTTCACAAGGTTGTTTGCGTGAGAGGTGAAGCTGCCTAGGCCGAGGTAGCGTGTGATTTTATTTTTCTTCATCAGCATTTCGACGCCGCCTGTGAGGGTCTTGACGACTTCCTCTTTGCGTTTGAGCATGGCGGGTAGATCGAGTTCGACCTTGCCGAGTTTGATGCCGTGTTCGGTTAAGCCGTGCTGAAGTTCGCTGAGTTTGTGGCTGGATTCGAGCATCGCCTTCGATGGGATACAGCCGACGCGAGCGCAGGTGCCGCCCAGTCGATCTTCGACTTCGACGATGGCGACATTGAGGCCAAGCTGAGCAGCGCGGATGGCGCAGACGTAGCCGCCGGGGCCGCCGCCGATGATGATGAGGTCGTGATTAGGCATGATTCCAAGTGCTCCCTTGAGAGAAAAACGGGGAAGAGAATCATACCGATTCAGCGCGGCTATGGGGCGCGGCAACGTGATAGTTTTGCAGTCAAGCGTACAATCTTCTGGCACTGCGATGGTGTTGTCGAGTTAGCTCAAGCGTCATTGAATCTTTCGGTCTGGAGTACCCATGAAATTCCTCACTGCGTTACTTTTGCTGTTCGCGCTCTTTCTAACTGTTGGCCAGCCGCTCTTCGCTGCTGACGCAGCGCGGCCCAATGTCGTGCTGCTTATCAGTGATGATCAGGCATGGACCGACTACGGCTTCATGGGTCACCCCGACATTCGCACACCGCATCTCGATAAGCTCGCGCAGCGCAGCCTCCTATTCGAGCGCGGCTACGTCTCCGCACCGCTTTGCCGCCCTTCGCTGGCCACCATGATCACCGGCCTCTATCCGTTCCAACATGGCATCACCGGCAACGATGTCGATGGACACAACAACCGCGCCGAGCTCGATGTGCCCGTGCGCCAGGCATTCCATCAGCATCCGAGCTTCATCAAATTGCTCACCGCCAATGGCTACCTCGCGCACCAGTCCGGCAAATGGTGGGAAGGTTCCTGGCAAGATGGCGGCTTCACTGCGGGCATGACGCATGGCGATCCCAAGCGAGGCGGCCGTCACGGCGACGCGGGCCTCTCCATCGGGCGCAGCGGCATCGAGCCGGTGACGAGTTTCATCGATGAAGCAGCCGGGCAGAAGAAGCCGTTTCTTGTGTGGTACGCACCCTTTCTGCCGCACACGCCGCACAATCCGCCCAAGCGAATTCTCGACAAGTACACCGTGAACGGCCGGGCCATGGATGTCGCCAAGTATTACGCCATGTGTGAATGGTTCGACGAAACGTGCGGCCAGATCATCGACCATCTCGAGAAGAAAAATCTTTCCGACAACACCATCATCATTTACATCTGCGACAACGGCTGGGCCGCGCAGAGCACCAACGCCAACGACCCCAATCAAAAGCTGTGGAAGGAATACGCCCAGCGATCCAAGAGTTCGCCATACGAAAACGGCATCCGCACGCCGATCATGGTTTCCTGGCCGGGCCACATGACGCCTGGCAAGCAGGAAGAGTTCGCGCATGCCATCGATCTGTTCCCGACGATTGCCGCCGCTACGGGTTTGAAATGTCCTGCGAATCTACCGGGCATCAATCTGCTTGATGCTGAGGCGAGAACGAATCGCAAGCAGGTTTTTGGCGTCTGCAATTCGACGCACAACATGACGGTGGGCAAGCCTGATGACACGCTGCAATACCTGTGGTGTGTGGAAGGTGATTGGAAACTGCTCGTGCGTTATTCAGGCAAGGACACGACGCAGTACAAGAATCTTCACGTCTGGGATACCGCACCTGTGCGTTTGTACAACGTGAAGAGCGATCCCCACGAAATGAAAGATGTCGCCGCGGATCACAAGGAGATCGTTGAAAAGATGAAGAAGGCGATCGAAGCGTGGCACAAGGTCGAAGGGTGATGCGAAGAGCGTGATGCCACCTAGAGTGGGGAAGTCCCTGCCGCCTCAATGTGGATCTCGTGGTTGGGAATGAATGAAATAAGTATGAGTTGAAAACAGGATGAAATCGTATACAAACGAAAGTGGGAATCAGAGCGAAACGAGAGTGATTATGGAATCATTAATCGGCCTTGGATTCCGACCACTGCTGTCCGGGCCCATCGAGTGACAACACGACGTTACACAAAATGTCGCGTCCCAGAATACCTCGATCGTCTTCGATGAGAAGGTAACGACCACGATATGCCTTGTTCAAAAAGACCATGTCAAGTTCGACGGATTGAGCGACGCTTCGCGTGCCGTCGAAGCCGAGGATTTCATATTCGTCGCCGACTTGGGGTTTCACGCCGAGTTTTTCAACAGCAGCACGCGGGATCAAAGTCATGTCTGCACCCGTGTCGATTAGCAGCAGCACATCGGGCAACAATTTTGAAGTCGCAATGTCGCGCAAGACGACCTGCGCGACGGGTGCGGGCGGGCTGTAATGCAAAGCGTCAAAGTTCGGCATCAGGAGACATCTCCACGATATGTTTACGGAAGTCACCGGCATCCTGCGGATTCGCGAGCCGAGGCGAGCGAATCGCAGCGGCGGGACGATCCGACAAGTCGGCGACGATCACGTAAACACGCGTATGATCTGCCAGATGCACCGCATCACGCAACCGGATCTGTCCGTTCTCGACAATGCCTTCAATCGCCATCACCATACGTCACCTACTATGAATTGAGTGTTACCGCATCATCATAGTGCACAGTGCGGTATGTTCCCGCAAATCTCGTCACACTATTTACATCACACTTCCAGCATCAGTCGCGATGGGTCTTCGATGGAATCTTTGACGCGTTTGAGGAAGCTGACAGCTTCTTTGCCATCGACGATGCGGTGATCGTAAGTGAGGGCGAGGTACATCATCGGGCGGATGACGACTTGGCCCGCGACTGCGATGGGGCGTTCGACGATGGCGTGCATGCCCAGGACGCCGGACTGTGGCGGGTTGACGATGGGGGTGGACATGAGCGAGCCGAAGATGCCGCCGTTGGTGATGGTGAAGGTGCCGCCTTCGAGGTCTTCGAGTTTGAGTTTGTTGGCCTTGGCGCGGGTGCCAAAGTCAACGATTGTTTTTTCGATGGCTGCGAAGGAAAGTTTCTCGGCATTGCGGATGATGGGGACAACGAGGCCGCGCTCGGAGGAGACGGCGATGCCCACATCACAGTAGCTGCGGCTGACGACATTCTCGCCACGGATTTCGGAATTGACACGCGGGAAAGCACGAAGGCCATCGACGACTGCTTTGACGAAGAAGGACATGAAGCCGAGCTTGGTGCCATGCGCTTTCTCGAAGCTCTCTTTGTACTTGGCACGCATGGCCATCACAGCTGACATATCGCATTCATTGAAAGTCGTCAGCAGCGCAGCCGTCTGCTGCGCCATGACGAGGCGCTCAGCGATGCGCTTGCGGATGGGCGTCATCGCGGTGATTTCTTCGTGACGGTCGGAACCAGTGGCAGTAGCAGCGGCAGTTGAAGAGGAGGCGGTTGCAGCGACTGATGCTGCTCCTGCTCCTGCTGCTGCTACTGCTGCTGATTTCACATCTTCCTTGAGCATGCGGCCGCCGGGGCCTGTCGGCGTGACGGCGTCAGCGCTGACACCCGACTGCGCCAGTTCACGCGCGGCGGCGGGCATGATGCGCGTTTCGTTGGCGGCTGCTTTGGGCGGGGTGCGGGCGGGGGCCTTAGATTCTGCTTTGGTTTCAGACTTGGATTCGGCTTTGGCTTCCGACTTAGGCTCAGCCTTGGCGGGAGTTGAAGCGACAGCCCCTTCTTCCATGATGGCGATCAGTTCGCCCACGTTCGCCTTTTCGCCTTCGGCTTTGATGATCTTGGTGATCGTGCCGCTGACGGGGGCGGGCAATTCGACGGAGACCTTGTCGGTTTCAAGTTCGACGAGGATTTCATCCTTCTTGACCGCATCGCCTGGCTTTTTGAGCCACTTGCCGATGATGGCTTCGGTGATGGATTCGCCGACTTGCGGAATCTTCAGTTCAACGGGCATGAGTGATCCTGGGTTGATCGATTCAATGAATGAGTGAATAAGGATGGTGAGAGTAACGCGCCGGCAAAAGGATTCAACCGGGCATGGCAGGCGATTGAAAAATATCCATTGAAAAATGAAAATTAAACCACACAGGACGGAAGGAGCGAAGCCGCGAGCGGCTTACATCCCCACATTATCCGCGAAGGCGGCTTGCATAATCAGTTCCTGTTCCTGGCGGTGCCGCGACAGTGAGCCGGTGGCAGGACTCGCAGATTCAGGACGGTGGAAGCCCATGAACGGCAAACGACTGAACAAAATAAATCCGAGATTGGCACGCAGATAAATCCAAGCGCCCATGTTCCTCGGCTCTTCCTGTACCCAGTACACCGGCGTGTTGTCCTCGTAAACCGACAGCGCTTCCTTCAGTTCCGTGTGAGGCAATGGATAAAGCTTTTCAATGCGGACAATCGCCACATCTTCGCGCTTGAGTTCATCGCGGCGCTTGGACAGTTCGTAATAAATCTTGCCCGAGCACATCAGCACGCGCTCGACCTTTTTCGCTTTCTTCTTGTTCGCATCAGGCCCGCTGAATCGCACATCGGGAATCACACGCTGGAACCGACCGCTCACCAGTTCCTCCATCGGCGACACCACATCAGGATGGCGCAAGAGACTCTTAGGCGTCATGATGATCAGCGGCTTGTGCCAACGGCGAAGGACCTGACGGCGAAGCAGGTGATACATCTGCGCAGGCGTCGTGGGAATGCAGACCTGAATATTTTCAGCAGCGCCCATCGTCAGCCAGCGTTCGATGCGAGCCGATGAATGCTCGGGGCCTTGGCCTTCGTAGCCATGGGGCAGGAGCATCGTGATGGCGCTTAGGCGATCCCATTTATCCTCGGCACTGATGATGAACTGATCGATGATGGTTTGAGCGCAGTTGTGGAAGTCGCCGAACTGCGCTTCCCATGCGATCAGGCCGTTCGGGCAGTCGAGGCTGTAGCCGTATTCGAAACCGAGCACGCCCGCCTCAGAAAGCGTGCTGTTGTAGAGATCTACCGGAGCCTGATCGTGCGACAGATGTTTGAGCGGCATGTAGCTGCCGCCATCTTCGATGTCATGCAGCATGGCGTGACGATGGCTGAACGTGCCGCGCTCGACATCCTGACCGGACATGCGAACGCGATGGCCCTCGGTGGCGAGCGTTGCAAAAGCGAGCGCCTCAGCAGCGGCCCAGTCGAGTGGCTTCTCGCCCTGCGCCATTTCCAGGCGCGTCTTGAGCATGCGGTCAATTTTCGGATTGACCTGAAAGCCAGCGGGCACCTGCGTCAGTTTGGTGAGCAGTTCCGACAGCCGCGCCGCAGGCACACCGGTAGCAACCTCGGGCACATCGCAGTCAAAACCGCCGCAGTAACCGGCCCAGACACCCTTGGGCGGATCCTTCTTGACGACAGACGGCTGCGTGCGCGCGGTCTTGAGCGCCAGTTCCAGCGCTTCATTAAATTCGCTTTGCAGCTTCTCGCCTTCTTCGCGGGTCACACCGCCCAGAGCGACGAGATTTTCCAGGTACGTTTCGCCGACCCATTTTCGCTTTTCGATGGCCTGGTACATCTTGGGCTGCGTGAACAACGGTTCATCGCCTTCGTTGTGGCCACGGCGGCGATAGCAGTACATATCGATGACCACATCGCGTTTGAAGCGAGCGCGAAAATCCATCGCCAATCGCACGACATGAGCGACCGCTTCGGGGTCTTCGCCGTTGACGTGGAAGATGGGGATTTGAAGCATCTTCGCGACATCGGTGCAGTAAGCAGAGGATCGCGCTTGATCGGGCGTGGTGGTGAAGCCGATCTGATTGTTGACGACGATGTGCAGCGCGCCGCCGACTTTGTAGGCGGGCAGTTCGCTGAGGTTGAGCGTTTCCTGCGTGATGCCTTCGCCGATGAAAGCGGCATCGCCGTGGATCATGAGCACGAGGCCGCGCTCGCGTTCGAAGTCGCCGCAGCGATCCATCTTGGCGCGCATACGGCCCATGGCGACGGGGTTGATGAACTCGAGGTGACTGGGGTTAAAGCAAAGCGACAGGTGCAGCTTCTGGCCTTCGCCGAACTCGTAATCGGTCGAGTAGCCCATGTGATATTTCACATCGCCTGAGCCTGGGCCTTTGGGCTGATCTTCAAACTCGCGGAAGATTTTCTCAGCAGGTTTTCGCATGATATTGGCCAGCACGTTCAGACGACCGCGGTGAGCCATGCCCATGACGATTTCGCGCACGCCCTGATGGCCTGCCTTTTCGATGGCCAGATCAAGGAGCGGAATCAGCGTCTCAGCACCTTCGAGGGAAAAGCTTTTTGCGCCGATGTATTTTCGCTGAATGAATTCTTCGAACGTGACCGCTTCGGTGAGTTTGCGGAGGATGCGCTTCTGTTCGATGCGATCGAGGATCAGGCGATTCTCCGTGCCTTCCATACGCTCGATGAGCCACTGGCGCACGACGAGGCTGTCGATGTGCATGAACTGAACGCCGATGGAGCGGCAGTAAGTGTTGTGCAGAAGATCGATGATCTCCTGCACGGTCTGCACATCGTGGCCTGGGATGGATTCGGTGGAGATCGATCGCGAGAGATCAGCTTCGGTCAGGCCGCAGCAGGCGGGATCAAGTTCGAAGAGTTCGGGCCGCTCGGTGCCCAGCGGATCGAGCTTGGCGATGTTGTGGCCACGCACGCGGTAGTTGCGGACGAGCTGATCGACGCGGTGCTGAAGGTGGGCGAAGTCGGAGGTGGAGAGGCCGCCACGGGTGAGCGTCTGCGGCGAAGCGGTGGAGGAACTTGCGGGCGTGAATCGTGCAGGATCAACCGCAGAATGTGAAGACCCGGAAACAGGCCCAGAAGCTGCGTGAGCGCCTGCGCCGTTGCCGTTACTGCCGTTGTGTTTGCCATTGCCGCTGCCACTGCCACTGCTGCTGCTGCTACTGCCACTGGCCCGCGGCTTCATGTCGCACAGAGGCACCGCCTGCTGGCCATTAGAAGGCATCGCGGCGAAGTAGGCCTGCCAGTCTGCGGAGACTGAACTGGGATCGCGCTGGTAGTCTGCGTAAAGCGATTCGACGTAATCGACGCTCAGATCGTGCTGGGTGATGACCATAGAGGTTCAATCGGCAATTCAACCGGTGCCATCGCAGTGCGTGGGCCGTACCACGCAAAGATCAATGAACATTTCAATCCTATAGAGTTTAACCAGCGAAAATGGCAGTAGCAACCGCCAGCGGCAGAAAACCTGACATTCTTACAGTCCTTCCTCACTTTTCTTCGCAAGCCTACGCGTGAAGTCGCTGCGTTTGCGCCGCTTGCGGCGTAGCGTCGTCAGCGCACTGATTGACCACCGCGCTGTCCCCGATTGCACATCAAACTCAGGCGATTACAGTGCATGCTCTGCTTCTTCGCCCTTCTTCGAACGGAGTCGATCTGTCATGAGTCAATCGCCAACACCCCCCACCACCAACGCCAAGCTCATTACATGGGTCAGCGATATGGCTGCGCTGTGTCAGCCTGAGGCCATTCACTGGTGCGATGGCTCGAAACAGGAATACGACACGCTGGCTGCTGCGCTGGTCAAAGCGGGCACCTTCATCAAGCTCAACGAAAAGAAACGCCCCAACAGTTACCTGGCGCGCTCCGATGCACGCGATGTGGCGCGCGTGGAAGATCGCACCTTCATCTGTTCGCTTCGCAAGGATGATGCAGGCCCAACCAACAACTGGACTGACCCGGCGCAGATGCATGAAAAACTGCGCGGCCTTTTCACCGGCTGCATGCGCGGCCGCACCATGTATGTCATCCCCTTCTCCATGGGCCCCGTCGGCAGCCCCATCGCTCACATCGGCGTCGAGATCACCGACTCTCCCTACGTCGTCTGCTCCATGCACATCATGACCCGCGTGGGCACCAAAGTCCTCGAAACACTCGGCAATGATTTTTTCGTCCCCGCCATGCACTCAGTCGGCTACCCGCTGCAAATTCCGAAAACCAAGGGAAGTTCAGAGTTCAAAGTTCAAAGTTCAAAGTTGAAAGACAATGCCCCCAGCGCCCCCGACTCAAATGCCAACAACATTAAACCCGAAACTTTGAACTCGGAACTGACGTCCCGTCCTGACATCCCCTGGCCTTGCGATCCGCCCAATCGATACATCGTTCACTTCCCCGAGTCGCGCGAAATCTGGTCCTATGGATCAGGCTACGGCGGCAACGCTCTGCTCGGCAAAAAATGTTTCGCCTTGCGCATCGCCTCTGTTCTTGCACGCGATCAAGGCTGGCTTGCTGAGCACATGCTCATCCTCAAACTCACCAGCCCTGAGGGCATCGTCAAATATATCGCCGGTGCTTTCCCTTCTGCCTGTGGCAAAACCAATCTCGCCATGCTCACGCCCACCCTGCCCGGCTGGACCGTCGAGACCGTCGGCGATGACATCGCATGGATGAAATTCGGCGAAGACGGCAGGCTCTACGCCATCAATCCCGAAGCAGGCATCTTCGGCGTCGCCCCAGGCACCGGCCCCGATACCAACCCCAACGCGCTGGCCACGCTGCATGGCAACTGCATCTACACCAACGTCGCACTCACCGATGATGGCGATGTCTGGTGGGAAGGTCTCACCAAAGAAAAACCCGCGCACGTGATCGACTCCACCGGCAACGACTGGACACCCCACAGCGAAAACAAAGCAGCACAGGCCAACTCGCGCTTCACCGCACCGGCCAGTCAGGTGCCTGTCATCGCCAAGGAATGGGAAGACCCCAAAGGCGTGCCCATTGATGCGATTCTTTTTGGTGGTCGCAGAGCGACGACGGTGCCGCTGGTGATTGAAGCGCTCTCATGGCGACATGGCACATTCCTGGGTTCGATCATGGGCAGCGAGACGACGGCTGCTGCTGCGGGTGCGACGGGACAGCTTCGCCGCGATCCGATGGCGATGCTCCCCTTCTGTGGCTACAACATGGGCGACTACTGGAAACACTGGCTGAACATGGGCGAAAAAGGCGGAGCGGGCCCTGGTGGGTCCAAAGGCTTTGGCAAGATGCCCATGATTTTCTTCGTGAACTGGTTCCGCAAAAACCAGCAAGGCAAATGGCTCTGGCCCGGCTTTGGCGACAACAGCCGTGTGCTTAAATGGGTCGTCGAACGAACACTAGGCACCGGCAAAGCCATCGACACACCCATCGGCAAACTGCCCGCGCCTGGCGCGCTCGATCTCTCCGGACTCAACATGAAAGAGGCGGATGTCGCTGAACTCATGAACGTTGATGTGAGCGGTTGGCTCAGCGAGATTCCAAGCATCGAAGATCACTACGCCAAGTTCGGCACGCGCCTGCCCGGCGGCCTGATGTACGAACTGCACGCGCTGCGCCATCGCCTGGAAGCAGCGCGCTGATGCGAGCCACACTGCTCGACCGTGTGACACTGGCAGGCCGCTGCTTTGAGCGGTTTGCCAGTGGCGAATTAGGGGGTGCGACGCTCCGCGCTGGCCGCCGCAAAGCCTTTGGCCAGCGGCTAAACGAAGACCTAAAACCATGCGATGATGCAGCGATGATCTCTCCTTCATCCACCGCACACGACTACGCCAAGCTCTGGCAACTCGACCGCGCCATCACCTTCCTCAATCACGGCTCCTTCGGCGCTTGCCCCACGCAAGTCCTCAAAGCACAGCGGCACTACCAAGATCAACTCGAAGCAGAACCGGTGCGATTCTTCACGCGCATCGCCCCGCCGCTGCTCGATGCAGCACGCAATGCCCTCGCTGATTTTCTTCGCGCTGAGGCGAATGATCTCGTCTTCGTGAGCAATGCGACGGCTGGTGTGAATTGCGTTTTGCGTTCACTCAGATTTGAAAAAGGCGATGAGCTACTCACCACCGATCACGCCTACCTCGCGTGCCAGAACACGCTTGATTACGTCGCCCAGCGCGAGGGCCTGAAGGTGGTCACCGTCTCGCTGCCGATGCCCGTGACTTCGCCGGAGCAGATTGTTGAAGCGATCACCGCAGGAGTGACGCCGCGCACAAAACTGGCAATGATCGATCACGTCACCAGCGGCAGCGGCATGATCCTGCCCATCGAAAAAATCGTGCATGCTCTGCAATCGCGCGGCATCGATGTGCTCGTCGATGGCGCTCACGCGCCGGGCATGGTGAACATCGATCTGAATTCACTCAACGCAGCCTACTACACCGGCAACCTCCACAAGTGGGTCTGCGCTCCCAAAGGCGCTGGCTTTCTGCATGTTCGCAGCGACAAGCAAGACCCGATCATGCCTTCGATCATCAGCCACGGCTACCGCGTTCCTCGCCCCCACCGCTCTCGCTTTCACGATCGCTTCGACTGGATCGGCACCCTCGATCTCTCCCCCTGGCTCTGCGTCAAAGATGCTCTCGATTTCATTCGCAAACTTCTGCCCGGCTCCATTCACGAACTCATGCAGCGCAACCGCGCTCTGGCCCTTCGCGGCAGACAGATGCTGCTCGATGCGTTCGGCTCACCGCTGCTTTGCCCTGATGAAATGATCGGCCAGATGGCGACGGTGATTCTGCCTGATGATCCTGATCCGGATCATGGACTGGACTGGACAACATCACCGACGCCGCAGCATCGGATGATGTCGCAGCTCATGCGCGAATATCAGATCGAGGTGCCGGTGTATTACTTTGCCAAAGCGCCGCGCAGAGCGGTGCGCATCTCGGCACAGGTTTACAACGATGAATCGCAATATGAAAAACTGATCGCAGCGATCAACGAGATCGTGGCGCGCGGCGGATGAAGGGTGACTCCGTTCGCCAAGGCGAACGGCTAAATAGGATCGCGTTTACAGCCCCGAGCCTTCACGGCTCTTCTCTTCTTCGACCGTCGTCGGCAGGTGCAATCCGCACTCTTGCTTGAGGCCCATGAAGCGCCCAGCTCGTTCGTGCTGGCCTTCGCCGATGGGGTTAGTCGAGTGCGAGTCGCCGATCGACTGGTAGCCCTTTTCGTAGAGCGGGTGATAAGGCAGGCCATGCTCCTTGAGATAGCCATGCACATCTTTCTGCGACCAAGTCAGAATCGGATAGACCTGAGGCAAGCCATCGACGACTTCCACATGACGCAGCGCAGCACGGTGATCGGTCTGCTGTCTGCGGTTGCCCGCCATGCAGGCTGCTGCTTCCAGTTCACGCAGAGCGCGGCGCTGCGGCTCGACCTTGCGGATCTGATCGTACTTGGTCAAGTTGGCAGCGCGCTCGTCATCGCTATTGCCCAGTTCCCAGAGCTTGCCCATGCGCGATTCCATCCAGGCTGGGCTCATGGCGGACTGATAAATCTTTAGATTCAGCTCAAGCCGCTGCGTCAGCGCATCGCAGAAGGCGTAGGTCTCAGCGAAGTGATAACCCGTATCAATGAAGATCACCGGCGTGCGCGGAGCCACTCGTGTAACCAGATGCAGCATCACGGCTGCCTGAGCGCCGAAGCTGGAGGTCATTACAAGCTGATCGCCGAAACGATCAGCCGCCCATTGCACGATCTGCGCGGCGGGTTTGCCTTCCAGCGAAGCGTGAACAGCATCAATATCCAGTGATTGAGCCATGGAGCGATTTTCGGACAAAGCGATCATGCCCAAAGCATATCGTCAGTTGAGGCGAATGTCAGGGGAGGCAGGAAGGCGGAAAGGCGGAAAGACCGAACGGCTAATGCTTATTATTTAATACTTATTACTTATTACTTAACAGCTATTGCCAGAGTGCGATGACGATCAAACCTTGTCGTGCACGCATGGCTCGAAATAGCCGTTAAATAATAAGTATTAAATAATAAGCATTAGTCCCCTGTATTACGGCTGAATCGTCACCGTGCTCTGTCCATCGACCAGCAGCTTATAGACCTGTTCGATGTCTTTGGCGAGCATTCGGACGCAGCCGAGGGAGGCCTGTTTGCCGACGGAGTCGGGTTCGATGGTGCCGTGGATACCGTAGCCTCGGACGCCTTTGGTGTGATCATCGGTGCCTTGGAGAGCGATCCAGAATTCGCCGATGGGGTTCTTCGGATCATCAGGGCCAAAGTGTTCGCCGGTGCGTGGGTGGGTCCAGCCGGGGTTTTCGAGTTTGCCACCGGAGCGACAGATAAAAGAGCCGATGGGCGTGGAATCATCTTTGCCGATGCCGACGGTGAAGCTGGTGATGTAGATCGATGTGCCGTCGGTTTCTTTCGCGAAGATGTCCATGCGGTAATCGGATTTATCAACGACAGCGTGGAGCGGGCCGGCGATGACTTTTAGCTTCTGGCCGACACGGATGCGGCGAGCATCGACGCTATTGATCTGCTCGATGAACTGATACGAGATCTTGTACTTGCGGGCGATGACCGAGAGCAGCTCGCCGGAGGCGACGACATGTTGCGTGGCGATCGTGTCGCCTTCGACGATGCGATCGGAAAAGACCAGGCTCTTGTTGATCGAAGCGAGCGTGTCGCGAATGGTGCGAGCATCGGAAGCAGTGATGGAAGGATCGCCGCTGGTGAGAACTTTGGAAAGCGTCCTGCGACCTTCGATGAGTTTGCCATCGGCGATCTGATTCATGCCCGCGCGGTACGAAGTACCTGCGCTGCCGGGCACAGTGGCGGCTGACTCGGCGATGCGGCGAGCGCTGGCGGCAATGTCGTGGCCTGCGGCGCTGGGCGTCGGGGCGAGAGCGAGTGTGAGCGAGGGGGTGGCAGGAGCAGTGGCAGGAGCAGGAGCAGGAGCAGGAGCAGGAGCAGGAGTGAAAGGCAGAGGCGCGGGCGTTGTTGCAGGTGTTACAGAAGGTGTGATTGCAGGTGTGACCGTTGGCGTGGTCGTCGCTGCTTTCATGTCGCGCAGGAACGCATCAAAGCGGGCGTTCTCAGCCGCGGCGCGCTTGTGCATCGCTTCCAGTTCCGCAGCAGGCGAAGGCGTCTGCGTCACCGGCGATGACCCGGCAACAGCGCTGAATCCCGCCACGGCTAGCGAGGGTGTTGCATCGCCGCCAGTGGCTGGCTGATCGACCGTGGCTTTCGTCGGCGCCGCGCCAGGCGGCCAGACGACCCATGCGACCAGCGCGATGGCGAAGGTGATGATGAGCGCATTGCGAAGTGTGTGCCTGCGCTTGCGCGAGGTGGCGAAGCGACGAAGCGTATCGGGCCGTGCGATTTGACTGGATAACACCATGATCTGTCCTTCCGTGGCGGGTGTCATACAACCGCTCATCCTGAGCGGCTGGAGGTGTGCTTAAAGGTCTATCGAATCATATCACAAGATAGTGCGTGGTGGAAGACGCGAGATATTGAATATCCCGTGCCTGATCGCATCAAGCACCCGCGCCCACAGCTTCGCGGACTTCGCGCTGCTGGGCTTCGCGTTCCTCAGCTTCGCTCTTGGGATAAGCGATTCGTCCGTGATAAATCGAGTTGAGCGTCTTCACCACCGACTGCTCGACCTTGTGAAGTTCCTGAAGCGTGATCTGGCATTCATCAAACTGGCCATCCATCAGACGCTTGGTCAGCAGCTTGTTGACCAGTTGTTCCAAACGCACCGGCGTCGGCTCAGGCAGTGCGCGGGCCGCGCCTTCGACGCAATCGCACAGCAGCAAAATAGCGGCCTCTTTGGTCTGCGGCTTGGGCCCGGGGTAGCGGAATTCAAACTCAGCAGGACTTGGCGCATCCTGACCTTCGCTCTGCTTGCGGGCTGCGTGGTAGAAATATTCGACCAGCGTGGTGCCGTGGTGGGACTCGATGAAGTGAATGATGGCTTTGGGGAGTTTGAATTCCTTGGCCATTTCGATGCCGTCCTTGACGTGGCCGACGATGATGAGCAGGCTCATCGCAGGGCGAAGCTTGTCGTGCTTGTTGGGGCCGCCGCCTTGGTTTTCGACGAAGTATTCGGGCTTGTTGATCTTGCCGATGTCGTGATACATCGCGCCCACCCGGCAGAGCAGACCGTTACTGCCAATGGCGTCGGCGGCAGACTGGGCCATGTCCGCGATGCGCAGCGAATGCTGATAGGTGCCCGTCGCTTCTTCCGCAAGCCTTCGCAGCAGCGGATGCGAAGCATCGTTGAGATCTTTGAGCGTCATGGCGGTGGTGACGCGGAAGATTTTTTCGATAGCGGGAAGAATACCTTGCACGAACAGACCGGTGACGACTGCGCCTAGCAGCACGAGCATCGAGTCTTCAAAAATCGTGACAAACGGATTGACCACCTGCAGCGAAAGACTGGCGAAGCTCACCAGCCAGGTGGCGATGGCCATGCCGACACCGGTCCAGAAACCGGCGATGACCAGCGACGATCGATTGCGAATATCGGGCAGTTGACTGGCAGCGAGAGTCACACCGGTGAGCAGGATGATCGAGAAGCCCACCGTCAGTTTCAGACTGATGAGCATGACCAGCGCTGTCATCGCGCCCACGGCCAGAGCGAAGCGACGATCGTAAGCAATAGCGAGCACCATCGTCGCCAAAATCGCGGGGAAGGTACCGGTCAGATGCACCGCTTGCGGAATGATTGCGGTGAGACTCACCGCCAGCGCCTGGCAGAGGAGGATCAGACAGATCAAGGCTGCGCCGCGCACAGGATTGTGAAGAATGCGCGGGTTGTAGGCACCGATATAGACGAGCAGCCCCGTGGCGATGAGCAGGATCAGGCCAAAACTGCCTGCGCGGATGAGCCAACGGCGAGTCGCCCCCAGTTGTGCGTCATACTCGGTCTGTTCTTTTTCCAGCAGCGTCAGATGAAGCCGTGTCAGTTCGGTGCCCGCTTTCACCAGCACCTGATTGGCTTCGAGTCGCACCTGCACGGGAGGCACTGCATCAGCGCGGGCTGTGCGACGCTTGTCGGTTTCGACGTTGTCAAAAACGTAGAGAGCCGTGGGCGTGCCATCGGGCAATGCGATGTCGATGATCATCCGCTGCACAGGCTTGGGCAGCGCGGAGGCGGCGGAAATATTCCTCCTGTTACCCGTGTCCTGAAGGATGCGCTCAAGGCGCGATTCAAGCACCTTGCGATCGGTTTCTACATCGATGATATTGGTATCGAAAGCTGGCGACTCGCCGCGCTCGATGGTCGGATGGCGAAGGAGGATGCCGCCCGCTTTGTCGGTACGCTCGATGCGGGCCCGGTTGGCTGAGAGCACCGGCAGCATCGCGACCTGCGTGATGAACTGTTCCACGCGGTCAGGCCAGCTTGGCGTCGCAGGATTCAGCACATACCTGCGCAGTTCCATAAACCGTTCAAAGGTTTGCAGCGCCAGCGAGAGCTGCGTCTCCACAGGAATCTGATCGAGGCTTTCGATCTTGTCATCGGCGGCTAGTCGGCCCAGTGAAAGTAGTGACTCGCGAAGCTTTTCGATGTAAGCCGTGTTGAGGTTGTAAACGGCTGGCTCACGATCGCGCACTTCCGCCTTCTGAAGAGTGGTGCCTTCCTGATCGATCGCATCAAAAGGTACGCGGGCCACGATCGTCTCTTCGACAACCTGCGCCACCTTGAACTTGGCACGGCTCTGCCCCGACAGCGCAATCAGGCTGGCGACGACTGTGAACACGTAGGCCCACAGAATCGCCCACAGCACAGGCTTGGTCAGCCAGGCACGCCAGGCAGGCACATCACTGCTCGTCAGCGTGCGGCGCATTTCGCGCCGACGCACCGTCTTGTTCTTGGAAAATGCCATAGGAATGTGGAGGCGATCGGCTGACCCAAAACGAACTCGAACAATCGATCGAAAATCGCAAACGCGATCGGGGTCCAGCCTCGTGGCGACTTGCCTTGGCAGGTCGGTCGCCTCTTGCAATGGCTACGTCGCCATTCGTACTCTGAGTCAAGAGCGCCAGCCATCGCTTCGCCCAGCGGGATTCAATATCCCAATGGGCTCACCGCGGCTCTTGCCACTATCGGCTCAGAAGCACGCGGATATTCTAGCGAAAGGTCATTATCTGGACACAGGGTATCTGCTCTAATTCACCTCAGGCGAGTCTTATCGCGTACTAAATGTCTGTGATTCATGATCTTACGAACTGATGAATCTTCATTCATGCCGGGCATTTCACGATTCTTTTATGACCGGCTTGCCCCGCGCCAGGCGATGAAGTGACCAGCACAGGCCACGGCGAAGCCGCCCAACACATCGTAAAAATAGTGCTGCTTGGTCGCCATGGTGGACCAGGCGATGAGCGCGGTCCATGTCCAGATCAGCGCGAGCAGGCCGATGCGTGCCTGTTTGCTGAACGCCTCATCGAGCACCCGATGCGCGTAAAGCGCTGCAAAAGTTGAGAGCCCCACATGCAACGAGGGAAATGCATTGGCTACGCTATCGACGCTCATCAGCCAGTTGAAAAGCCAGTTGGAATCTTGAGGGTGCGGCTGCCTCGGTGCGGCTACGGGATAGAACAGAAAAATGAGAAACGCCAGGCAGGAGGTCACCGTCAACCCCACCGCCAGGCGGCGAAGCTGATCGCGACTGTGAGCCAAGAGCGGCGGCAAAGGCACGATCAGATACTGCGACACATAGATATAAACCCACCACACATCAAAGCCCGCCCACCGATCGAGGAAGATCAGATCGAAGGTGCGCGTCGCCGTGACGATCTGCTGAATCCCCAGATAGCCAGCAAGAAACGCCGGCGGAATCGTCAGCACCATCAGCAGCTTCAACGGCCAGTGCATCACAAACCGTGAAAACATCAGCGCAAGCAGCGGCTGCGAACCGGGGGCTGGTTCGTGAGATGCGGTCGCCTTGGTTTCGTCGTTCGCTGACATCGCGAAAAGTTTAGCGACTGCGGTCGCTTCACGCAGTCACTTTGCCGCCGCTTGCGGCGTAGCGTCGTCAGCGCGGTGATCCTTTCCACTACTTTATTTGCCCGTACCCCGACGGCTCGCGGACTCGCCATCGGGCCTAAAAACCATCGACTGTCAGCGCCAGTGAACATCGCTATAATCGCCGGACTTTGCTGCGCCCGGTCGTCCTGCTGCCGTTTGCAAGCAATTCAGCAAGCTATTATTCCGCAGGCTATATAGAAGGATCGTCACGTGTCCAAGTTCATCTGGCTCAATGGCAACCTCGTCCCGCCTGAGCAGGCAAATATCAGTGTCTTCGATCACGGCCTCCTCTACGGCGACGGCGTGTTCGAAGGTATCCGTATCTACAACCACCGCGTCTTCAAACTCGCCACCCACCTCAAGCGCCTCCTCGAATCAGCCCGCTCCATTCGGCTGACTGTGCCTCATTCCATCGAAGAACTCGCAGCCGCCACCCACGCCACCGTCAAAGCCAACGGCCTCACGAACGGCTACATCCGTCTCTGCGTCACGCGCGGCGCTGGCACGCTGGGCCTCAATCCCTTCGTCTGCCCTACGCCCAGCGTCTTCATCATCGCCGACACCATCTCGCTCTATCCAGCCGAGCTTTACGACAACGGCATGGCCGTCATCACGTCATCCGTGGTGCGCAATCACCCGGCTGCGCTGAGCCCACGCGTCAAGAGCCTCAACTATCTCAACAACATCCTCGCCAAGATCGAAGCGATCGATGCCGGTGTGCTCGAAGCGGTCATGCTCAATCCGCAAGGCTACATCGCTGAATGCACGGGCGACAATATCTTCCTCGTGAAAGATGGCATCCTCTTCACCCCGCCGCTTCATGCCGGTGTGCTCGAAGGCATCACGATGAACACCGTGCTCAATCTGGCCGCCAAGGCTGGCATCGAAATCCGTAAGCCCGATCTGACCAAACACGATCTCTACATCGCCGATGAAATGTTTCTCACCGGCACCGCTGCGGAAGTCATACCCGTCACCATGGTGGACAACCGCCCCATCGGCACCGGGCAGCCCGGGCCGATCACCCGCTCACTCATCACCGCGTTCAAAAACCTCGTCGCTGACAACGCGCCAGAGGACTAAATAATGAGTTCAAGGTTCAAAGTTCAAGGTTGCTTTTCGCGCCGCAACTTTGAACCTTGAACTTTGAACCTTGAACTTTTAATACTGAGGTTTTTCATGTACCGGGCCACCGACTCCCTGGCCTATCTCACTCCTCTCACCCCTGGCGATCGTGCTGGCACCGGTGGTGTCATCAAGGAACGGCCAGAGGATTTTCTCGTCGAAGAACAACCGCTCTACGAACCGTGCGGCGACGGCGAACATCTCTATCTCTTCATCGAGAAGCGCGAACAGACCACCACCGATGTCATCCGCCGACTTGCGAAAATGTTTCACGTCCGCCGCAGCGACATCGGCTACGCAGGCCTCAAAGACAAACACGCCATCGCCCGCCAGCACTTCAGCATCTACCTGCCCGATCGCAAAAACGATGAGAAATACCTGAGCCGAATCGCCTTCACGAATTTCAAATTGCTCTGGTCCACCCGCCACACCAACAAGCTTCGCCGGGGCCACCTGGCAGGCAACCGCTTCATCATTTACATCCGCCAGGTTCAGCCCACTGCTGTCATCCACGCCAAGCGAACACTCGATCAACTCGTCAGCCAAGGTGTGCCCAATTACCTGGGCGATCAGCGCTTTGGCTATCGACAGAACAACCACCTGCTGGGCGCGTACTACCTGCGCGGGCAGTGGAAAGAGTTCCTCGATGAATTACTCGGCAAGCCCGGCGACCACGATCCACCCGAGCGCCATGAAGCACGCCACGCTTACGAGCGCGGCGAGTTCGCAGCCGCCCTTGAGCAGTGGCCCCGTATGTTCCGCCACGATCGCCAAGCTCTTGATGCGCTAAGGCAAGGCAAATCGCCGCAGCAGGCAGTGATGGCCATCGACTCGCTTCAGCGCGAGTTTGTCATCAGCAGTCTGCAAAGCGCGATCTTCAATCAGGTGCTCGATCGAAGAATTCGCGATGGCCTTTTTGAAAAACTCATCGCGGGTGACCTGGCGTGGAAGCATGACAGCCGCGCGGTGTTCGCCGTCGATGAAGCGACGGCTGAGCAGGAAAACTCCAGCGAAGGCCGTGTGAGTAAACATGATGTTTCCCCGTCTGGTCCGATGTGGGGCGGCGGCATGACGCAGCCCACCGGTGATCCGCTGACATGGGAACTCGATGCGCTCAAGACAATGAACATCGAAGAATCCAACTGGCAAAGCGATCATCAATCTGCACCTGGTGCGCGAAGGCCGCTGCGCATCTTCCTCCGCGATCCTGAAATCGGCGCTGGCCTTGATGAGCATGGCCCCTACATCCGCGTCGCCTTCGAATTACCCCGCGGCTCTTTCGCCACCATGGTCCTTCGCGAAATCATGAAGCCCTGCATCGACGCCCCACGCGGCGACACGACATTCGACAACGAAGAAGATTGATTCTCCGCAGTGAGCATCCATGCCTCGAACCAAATTACTCATCTCCGTTCGCAGTGCCGATGAAGCGATGATCGCTTTAGACAATGGCGCTGATTGGATCGACATCAAAGAACCATCGCGTGGCTCACTGGGCATGGCGACCACTGCAACGATGAGCGCTGTCGTTGCTGCTGTGGCCGGCCGCGTGCCGGTGAGTGCAGCACTGGGTGAACTCATCGAGCAGCCGATGATCGCTGCACTACCCAAAGGCATCAGTCACGCCAAAGTCGGCTTGCACAGCGCGGGCTTGCGTCCCTGGCAGTCGCAATTGAAACAAACTTTCGCGAGGCTGCCGGGGATCGCGCCGATTGCCGCAGCTTATGTCGGGCCCAGTGAAGCCGGGCAGCCGCCCACGCCTTCGCCGCAGCAGGTGCTGCAATGGGCCATCGATCACCGTGCTGCGGGTGTGCTGCTGGATACATACGAAAAATCAGCGGGAAACCTGCTGTCGTTCTGCGATACAGCCTGGCTTCGCTCGTTCATCGATCGCGCTCATGCAGCAAGGCTGATGGTCGCGCTGGCCGGTTCATTGCGTGGCGATGCACTGACTGCCGCGCTGAAACTTCAGCCTGATGTGATTGCGGTGCGCGGTGCTGCATGCGTTGCAGGACAACGGCAGCAGCCCATCGACGCGCAGCGCGTGCGCTCGCTGGTTTCTCTGATCAGTACGAACCGCGCAGCAGGCAACGGGCCTCTTCATGGACGTACCCCGCAACCAGCGACGCGTGGCGAAGGTTGATGATGTCGATGGTGGCGAGGCCGTTTGATGTCGCAGCAAAATCGCCATCGACGATGCCCTGCTCCGTCGCATCTTGCAACGCATCAACATTCTCCAAGCCATCACGTGCCAGTAATGTCGGCAGCGTTGACTTGAGCAGTGTGAGCCTTGTCGCCTTGAGCTGCACCGCCAGATGAGCAGCAATCGAATCGCTGGTGAACGACCAGCGATGAGGAACCCTGATCCCCCGCCGCTCCTCCCGTTCAAGCCAGGCGAATGGATCAACGATGGCCAGTCGCGAAGATTGCCATGCTTTCTCGCACTCATTTCGTTCAGCCACGAGTGGCCCGAGTTTGAGCACATGCTGAATCAGATGAGCATTCAGTTGCATCGCCCGCACCGCAAGCCAGTGTGAAGTTGATTCTTCCAGACCAAACATCGCATCGAACTTGCGCACGATGTCAGCCGCCTCTGCTCCGCCGACGACCAGCAGCGCGCGGCCGCACACACAGGAGTTCATCACCACCGTAAGTCGCGCAGGCAAGTCAGGCATATCCAACAGGCTCCCGCCAAGCTTGATGACGTGTACAGGTTCACACGTGTCGTTTTCGAGATGAATGTCATTCACCGCCGCGCTCCCATGCAACATGACGATGCCAAAGATCAAGCAGCGCCACGGCACAGGCCGCATCACTGGCCTGTGGCGAAAGCGCGCTGGCCCACTGCACCATCTCACAACCAGGCATCGCGAGCTGCACAGCACGCAGGCCGATGAAAGCCCCGCTGCCGCTGATAAGTACGCGATGCGGCTGCTCACCACCGCAGACCTGATTCAATCCTTGGGCGATCTGTTGCAACTGTGCCGATGCAAAGCGATCAGCCCAGATCATTGCAGTTTCCACGCTATCCATGGAGAGATCACTGCCCACCATGCGAAGGATTCGCGTCGCGGCATGTTCCCGCGTCATCGGATTCCCATCCGCCGTCTCGCAGTCACTTTCATCTTCAGGCAAATCACCAAGCAACGTGTACACATCCGCCATGGTCGCAAAATGTTCCGCCATGATGCGATGAACGCTAGAGCCTTCACCCCACTGATTCATCACCGCCATCAGCGAAGTTCGTTTGGCCCCCGTGTAGATCAGTTCGCTGGTGCGCAGTCGCTGTGCATCGGTGAGGCCGATAGGTCGTGCATGACCGCCTTTGAGCTTCACGATGTCGGTGGTAGTCGAACCAACATCGAGCATGAGCGATGTACCTTGCGGAAACTGATGTGCGAGACTCGTGGCCTGTGCGTGCCAGTTCGCCGAGGCAACCGCAAGCCAATTTTCGCGCGCCACAGCAAGTGAAATATAACCTTGTGCCGACGACCAGACACGCACTGGAATATCGCCCGCCATGTGCGCAATCACATCAAGAATAAAATCGACACCCGCGCGGCGAGAAGCGAAACAATCGCAAAGCTCACCCGTCATCGTGATCGCCATCGCATCGAAATGCCCAAGCATCGATTGCACCAAACGCAACTGCGAAATCAACTCCTGCGGTGCTCGCCATAGCGCAAAAGGAACGGACATCGTTCGCAGATCATGCATCGCCATTTTTTCGTCAAGCGTCGCACTCGCCGCTTTGATGTTCGCTCCGCCGATGTCTAAAGCATGCACGCGCATCACGCACCACCTTGCGTGATGCGGCCAGCATGATCGAAGCTGACCGAGCCTCGCCGCCATTTGATGGGCGCATCATCATCGATCATCGCCTTGGGCAGATTCGTACCGCACAGCAAGCGCAGACCGCAGTAAGAAACCGTGACACGCGGATTGATCTCGACGACCACATCGTCTTTAGGACCATCGCCAAGAATCAGATCCACCCCGATGAAACCGCGAAGGTCCTTGAGCGTCTTGACCGCCTGCGTCGCCAGCCAGATGGCGCGATCAGCGAGCTTCTTTGATAGCGGCAGCGTGCCACCCGCATAACTCAACTCGCTGTCGCCTTGAATATTCTGCGCACCAGCAAGCAGCGGGCGCAGGCCTTTACCACCGGCGATGAACGACATGCTCACTGGCGTCCCACTGACCCAAGGCTGCGCGATCCACTTCTCGCCCGTCACTCGTTCGCGCAGCCGCTCCACATCCCCCGGCGATCTGCACAGAAATATTGATTCGCATCCCGCACCATCGCGAGGCTTGATGATGTACGCCCCGCCCGCAGCGGCAAGCGCTTCGCGCATACCTTGCAGCAGTGCCTCAGCCGATGCGGCCTTCGTCGGAACTGCCGCGACGCCATGTTTATCCAGATGCTTCCACAGCGCATACTTATCCGCGCAGAGCGCGATCGTTTTTGCCGAGCAGTTGAGAACCGGCACTTTCCAAGCTGTAAATCGCTCAATCCACGAAGCGAGGATGCCATCGGTTTCCGGCGCGACGATGATCGCGCCATCGCACTTGAGCGCCAGATCGTGAACAAGCGCATCCATATCGCCCGCAGATCTGATGCGCGTGGTTGCGTGCTTGCCGGTGGTGATTTCTTCGCGCTCGCCCACCGTCGTCCACACCTTGCAACCCGCCGAGGCGAAGTCATCCACCAGCGTGCGCCACATCGCCAGGCCTGCATCAGCCAAGGCGACAGGCACCGCGTCAGCCACGCCGCCAGCGGTCAGATGCTCGTAAACCAGAATGCTCACGCTCATGACACATGCTCTTTCAGCCAGTTGAAATCGGGCTGCAAACGACCCTGCCTCATCGCCACAAACAAACCTGCCGCGATGAGGTCGGCACTGGTTCCCGGGTTTCGCCGGTGTCCATCTTCGCGCAGCCAGCGATCCAGCGTCGCAAACATCGTCCCACTTTCTCTACCCCTCGGCCAACCCGCGTCAATCACCGCCTGCGCTCGCGCTGCACTTTCTTGTGCCACCACATCACCGCACTTGCGATGAATCAAACTGTCAGGCTCACGCGCCATCTGTTTCAAATGAGCCAGCACGATGCAGTCCGCTTGTGTCATCGCAGTATCGTTCGGCGGCTGCGCAAGATCATGAGCGACTGATTCGATGACATCCTGAAAGCCACAAACATATTGCCTGGCAATCGCGTCACGATCAGCCGCAAGCGACATGGCCTGTTTCAAATTGATGCGCGGCAACTGCTCCACATCCGCATCCTTCACCCGCCCCAATCCGCCCGGCTTCGCCAGGCGAATCGCTTCATAAGTCAGCGCCGCATCTTCAACGGTCAGATCGTCCAGCACCTTCAAAATGCCTGATTCTATGGGCATTTTCAGCGGCACCGCACACAGCGGCGCCAGCAGCAGAATGATGCCCAGATTCGTGTTGCTGCCTGCTGCCTGTTGTGTCGCAATCACGCAATCCAGAATCGTCTGCCCGACGCACTGCGAAGTAGCGCGACTGAGGATTGGCTTTATCGCTTCCGCACTCGCGATGAAATGTTCATGCGTCACATCACGGAATCGAACGGCGGGATGAACGTTGCCCGCTTTGGGTGCGCAGACTTCCATGATGCACGCCAGCCGCGCCATCTCGCCGGGCGAGGAGCGGAAAGTAGTCGCAGCATCACTGGGTGACATGCGACCGCTCCTGCGACTTACTGCGAAGCAGCGCCGCATACTCGACGATCTTCGTCGCAATATCGATCCCTGTCGTTGCGCTGAGCGCACGCCAGCCGGGGGCTGCGTTGACTTCAATCACATAAGGTTTGCCCGCTGCATCATGAAGCAGATCGACCCCCGCCACGATCGCTCCGCAGGCAGTTGCCGCGCTGATGGCCAAGGCGCGCAGTGACGGATCGATCTCTATCGTTTGTGTCGTCGCACCACGCGCCACATTGGTGCGCCAGTTGTTTGCTGTTCGCCGCATGGCTGCAATGACCTGCCCGCCGAGAACGAACAGGCGCAGATCGCTGCCGCCGTGATCGATGGTTTTTTGCAGGTAAATCGCACTGTTCATGCGCTCAAGCTGTGCAAATGCGCGACTGGCCAGATCGCGATCGCTGATGCGCGTCATGCCCCAGCCTTCAGAGCCGAAGATCGGTTTGACGATCACATCGCCGCCCAGTTCATCGAAGCTGCGCATCGCATCGACATGCCGCTGACAGACGATGGTCGCAGGCACGGGCAATCCCGCTGCTTCCATGCGCGTCAGCGCCAGGTATTTGTCCACGGCTGTCTCAATGGCGCGCGGCGGATTGATCAGCAACACGCCGCGCGACTCAAGGCGATGCAGCACATCCATGCGAAACACCACTTGCTCCAGACTGCCCGGCGGCATCGTGCGCACCACAATCGCATCCGCATCATCAAGCACTGCGTTATCCGTCTGCACGACTGCGCCCGCATCACAACCCACGCGACCACTGAGCGCAAGCCAGGAACAATTCACCAGCGAGTGGCCCATGCTCATCGCAGCGCGGCGAAGATCATCCACATGCCAGCCCGGCTTGTCAGAGAGTGCAATGATTCGCATGGTGAAAGTGCAATAAGTAAGTCGCGCTCAAAATTGTTCAACCGAAAAATGATTTACTCAGCACATCGTCATTCACTTTGCCGAAGGTAAAACTGTTGCCGGTGGTGATGTTCTGCACGCAGACCTGAGCGGGGCTAAAGAGCATGGGATCGATCTTGTAGAAATCATGATCGTATCGCTTGAAGATTTCGCCGAAGGGCTGGCCGTAGTCGCTTGAGGCGGAAGAGGGCAACTGCCCGGCTGCTTCACGCAGCGTGTCATCATCACCGGTGGCATAGAGCGTGACCTGTCCGCCATAGAGCACGGCATCATTGGTGCGGCCGATCGCAGCCATGTCGTTCTTCGCCACCGGCGGCAATGGCGCAGAGCCAAAGCCTGCAACGATGCGCGACAGATCAAACTTGAGCGCGTGCAGTTTGTGAAGTGCAGTTTCCACAGAACGGGCCACCACCTGCACACCACCAGCCAGACTTGCGGTGCGAGCAATGAGCAGAATCAGATGGCGCGGCTTGAGAATCACACGATCCGAGAGATATGCAATCACTTCGGGCGTGGGTACTTTGCTCGTTTCCAGAATGCCTACCGCACAGGTCGGCCGTTCTTTGAAGCGCTCAAACACTTTCTCGGAAAACAATTCTTCCTTCGCATACATCGCGCGCATCGGGCCAGAGCCCATCGCAAAATAATCCCCGACACTGACCTGCCAACCCGCGTACTGACTGGCCATGCAGGCGGGTACCGGATGCAGCACATCGACCACCACGCGCGGCAGTGGCGCACCGGCCACTTCGCCCGGCACCAGCGACACCGTCGCAAGATCAGCCAGACAAGCGCGGGCCATCAGCAGACCCGCTTGCAGGCTGCCCGCCACGCGCGAGCCGCAATCTAGCACCGTGGCGCCGCTGACCTGATGCACAGCAAGGCCAAGTTGATCCGCCTTGGCGAGCATCGTTTCAGCGACAAGCCTCGACCGATCGTTCAAACTCAATACTGCCACTGCAACACCTCGCCCTTGTTAATGGTGAGCGCATCACCCGACCACAGTTGCCACGAGCCATCGTTGATTTTCTTCCAGTCGAACATCGCATCTGCGAGGCGCGGCCATTGCAGCGCACGCAGCCGCTTCAATACGATCGTCATTGCAGGCATAGCAGAGGCTGCGATCGTGCCACCGGGCGCGAAACTCACGGGTGGCTTAATACTGCTCAATGAGATGATCGTGCCGCGCTGCATTTCGAGGCCGGGCTGATTCACGCAAGGCGAACCGAGGATGAGCGTGCCCGCGAGCATACGGTAGCCCGGGCTTTTGCCGGTGGTGCCTGCGATGGCGATGAAGCCGCGTCGCATCAGAAAACCTGCGAAATCAAGCACATTTCCATCGATCAGGATTTCGCCGCCGTTCATGCCGCGTCTGCTGGTCACATCAGGGCCGCCTACGCGATGGCCGCCGTTGCCCTTCACATGAATGATGCCGCCGGTCATCGATGCGCCCAGATCATCACCCGCATCGCCTTCGATGATGAGCGTGCCTTGCGCCATCTGTGCGCCCAGTCGATGCAGCTGCGGTGCATGGCGAATGATGAGAATATTCTGCGGCGACGCAGTGCATTCAGTTTCAAAAAGTTCGCCCAGTGGCACCGTCGTACGACCGACAGACAACATCACGGCTTCAATCGCTAATGTATCCATCGCGCCGAGTGTGTCAGGTCGCAGCAGTGAACCATCGCTCAGTGATGGTGAATGATTCGATTTGTACGTAAGTGTGATGATGCTCATGCCATCACCTCGCGCAGCTTGAAGTGGAACTTGCCGAGTTTACCGCCGTAGTTGCCTGCGCTGAACACGATCTTCGTTTTGAGTTCTTCAGCGCGGCGATGGGCGGCGACCATGCCGATCTTCATGGCGTGGCTGATGGCGCTTTCGGATAAGCCGTTGATCACGATTTCATAGACGCAGTGAAAACCATCGCGCAGTTTTGTTTTGACCTTGCCGCGCAGGGTTGGGCAGTATTCATCGTTGGTGGAGGCGAACATGCTTTTGTAGCGCGAGCCGACTTTGGAGCCCGAGCGCACGATGCCGCCGGGGAACGGCGTGATGACGTCGCCGCAGCTTGCGATGGCATCGACAGCAGCGCGGGTGAGGTCGAGCGTGGTTCGCTGATCGATACCGCAGATGAGGAGGTTGCCGCCGCCGATGGCTTTGAGGGTGCCGATGGATTCTTCGCAGGTGAATTCGCCATCCATGACGGGGATGCGCCAAAGGCGCCGCAGCGAATGCGTAGGCGCAAGCGTGGCGGGGACATCTACTGTTGCATCGAGAGGTACAGTGCTGATGGTGACTTGTTTGGATTTCTGGTGACCATCGCCGAAGAAGCGCAACCGCTTACCCAAGTCGATGCGCGGGGTTTCATCAGTCGCAACAACATCAGGCATGCCGTCATAGACAGCGGTCGTCGGGCAGGTCATCAGGCATTGCCCCACGCGATTGGGCACCGCTTTGCGAAGGTTTTCCGCTTTGAAACCGAAAAAAAGCAGGGACACGCCGGGCCGACCATCGGGCGTTTCTTCCGCAGAAAGAAATCGTTCGACACCCGCCTCCGCATCGCAGCCGATGACGCTGGTGCCATAGCCACAGGTTTCTGTCGCAGCGATGCGCACCCAGTGTTCATCGATGGCGGTGACGATCAGCCGCGCCGCCCACATGCGGAACGCCTCAGCGAAAGTGTCATCCACGATGTCGGGTGAAAGTGTCATGCGAAGCGGCGATTGTAATGCGATGGCCCTATCATGTCGTGTAATCAACTACTTCCATCCAAGGAGCCTGTTATGTCCGACGAAAAGAAATCCTACAGCGAAGCCGAGATTTCCCAAAAGCTCAAAGCCCTGCCCGGCTGGGAATACCGCGATGGTTGGATTCGCCGTAAATACAAAACCATCGGCTGGCCCCAGACGCTCATGGTCGTCAACGCCATCGGCTACATCGCCGAGGCTGCGTTCCATCATCCCGATCTCTCCGTCTCCTGGGCAGAGGTTCACGTCAAGCTCATGACCCACTCTGCCAAGGGCATCACCGACAACGATTTTGAATTGGCTGAGCTAATCGAGAAACATCTCACCTGGCTGCCTGATGAAGCGCAGTCGCTGGGTGGCTTTGAAAAAGGCATGAAGAAAAACTGGACGCGGTGAACGGCCATGACGCAGGAGAATCTTCATTCCAAATCTGATGCTGATGATCGTGGCGCTTCGCCGCAGCGCATCGCCCTGATCACCGGCACACTTGCAGAACCTGCGGTGCGCCGTATTGCAGAAGAGCTGCGGCAAGGCGGCTTGGCGCAGCCGACCGTCATCGCGCTCAACATTCAAGTGGCGGCGCTGATGACGACTACATGGGTGGCCAGAAAGCTGCAGATCCCCAGCGATGTGGGCCGCATTGATCGCGTCATTGTGCCGGGGTATTGCCGGGGGGAGGTGAACGAGATTTCGCAGGCGATTGGATTGCCGGTGGAGCGAGGGCCGGTGAATCTGCATGATTTGCCGGGGTTTTTGGGCAGAAGAAAGAGCGAAGCCGCGCGCGGCTTTGGGCAGCAGAACATCGACATCATCGCAGAGATCAATCACGCAGCGAGGTTGCCGATGGAGCAGATCATCACCATGGCGCAGGCTTACCGCGCTGATGGTGCGGATGTGATTGACATTGGATGCGACCCGCTGCCGCCGGGCGAGAGCCGTGCGCCTTGGCGCGAGGTGGCAACCGTGGTGCGCGAGTTATGCGCTCTTGGCCTGCGCGTATCCGTTGATAGTTTTCATCCTGAAGAAGTGAGGCTCGCCGCTGCTGCGGGTGCGCAGCTTGTGCTGAGTGTCAACTCCACCAATCGCCAAGCTGCGAGCACCTGGCTTACAGCGCAAGGAACTCCCATCGAAGTCGTGGCCATTCCCGACACGCCCAGCGATCTGGCGAGCCTGGATCAGACCATCGAATATCTCGCGCATCACGGCATCCCCTTTCGCGTTGACCCGATCATCGAGCCGATCGGCTTCGGCTTCGCCGCTTCGCTGGGACGTTACCTCGATGTTCGCCGTCGCTATCCCGATGTGCCGCTGATGATGGGCATCGGCAACCTCACCGAAATGACCGAAGCCGACTCCGCAGGCATCAACATGATGCTCATCGGCTTCTGTCAGGAGTTGAATATCCGTAGCGTGCTTACCACGCAGGTCATCAACTGGGCCCGTTCGAGTGTCCGCGAAATCGACATCGCCAGGCGAGTGATGCACTTTGCAGTGACGAATCAGACGCCGCCCAAACGACTCGATGAGCGACTGGTGATGCTGCGCGATCCCAAACTCAGCACGATGCCCGAAGAAGAACTGCGCGAGCTTCAATCGAAACTCACCGACAGAAATATTCGCATTTTCACGAGTGAATCGAGCGATGCGCCGCTGCACGCCATGAACAAGGAAGTGCACGCCAAAGGCAGCGATCCGTTTGTCGTTTTCGATCAGCTGAACATTGAAGATCCTTCTCACGCTTTTTATCTGGGCTACGAAATGGCCAAAGCAATGACTGCACTGACACTGGGAAAAAATTACGTGCAGGATGAGCCGCTGCGCTGGGGCATGCTCACCCGCGAAGAGCAAACGCATTTTGAGAGGCGGAAGAAAAACAAGAAGCAGGAAGACACGCAGAAGGTAGAGAATGAAAAATAGCCATTGAAAAATGCCAATTGCAAAATGAAAGCACGCAACCGCATTCTTCCATTTTGCAATTTTCAATTGGCAATGGCCATTGGATATTCTCCGCCCTCCGTGCCTGAATCCCTTCGTGCCTTTCCTTCACACCCCGCGATCAATCTGCTGCCACGCCCACGTCCAGGCCGCGACTGTCGAAGGAAAGCCCACGGTGTTCATGCCCAGCAGCACCGCTTGTTCGATTTCTTGCGTCGTCGCTCCATGCTCAAGCGCCCGGCGAACGTGACTGCGCAGAGCCGACTCAAGCCCCGCGCCAAGACAGATGCCAATCTTGATGAGCGCGCACTGCTTGGCATCGAGCGGCCCGACCTTCTCCACCGCCTGCGCGATCTCTTCATGTGCCTGCCCCAGCGCAGGAAACTTTTTCACAAACGCTTTGAAGGTCGCCGGTAGCTTCGCTTGCGAATCGCCATCATCGGTAGGTGTCGTGCTCATCAATATGCCCTCCTGATTTCTTGTCTTCTTGTTTTCTCGTCTTCCTCGGTGCTCTCGGTGTCTCGGTGGCTAATCCACATGTTTACGCGGGCCAGTCGTCGCAACGGCCAGCAGTTCCTCGCGCGTGATGGCGATGTTCTCGAGCTGCAAATCGTACAGCGATTCGAGCCGTTTTCCGAAATCAGGCCCCGGTCTGATGCCCAGCGCCACCAGATCATCACCCGTCACCAGCGGCACAGGCGCGACTCCTTGTTCAAAGAGCGGCACTGCTTCCGCTTCAATCACGCGCACCAGCGCCACTGCCCGTGGCCGACCACGCATCGCCTTGAGCAGCATCCAAGTCGCGGGCCACGTCGATTGCGCCAGCAGTCGCTTGCGATGCGCCACACGCAGCGAAGACCACCTCATCGCCAGCGGCAGCGCGATGAGCATCTGCTTGAGTTCATCGCGATGATCGTTAGCCATACACAGTGATTTGCGCCAGCGCGAAAGCAGCGCGGGCAATGCACCGTCAATGAACGCATCCATTTCTGATGCGCTCGCCACCTGCTCATTCACATGACGATCAATCAGCCACGCGGCCAGCATCGTCGTGAACTGCATCGGCTGCTGCTGCGTCAGTCGCGAAGCAGCGACAACCGTCGGCAGTGGCCAGCGCTTGGGCGATTCATCCAGCACCGCCCCATCCAAACCCAACCTCTGCATCATGCGAATACAGCGGGCCGGTCTAGGACCGGTCAGCATCGCAGCCACTTCCTGCCCGATGCGTTCGCGACTGATGCGATCCAGATCAGGCCCGTGGCGACGCATGGCACTTGCCGTCGCTGAATCGAGACGAAAATCCAGACGCGCTGCAAATCGCACTGCACGAAGCAGTCGCAAATAGTCTTCGCCAAAGCGTTCATCGGCTATGCCAATGGCGCGGATCAGGCCCGCGCTCAGATCGCGCTGACCATGAACGTAATCAATGATGCGGCTCTCAGGTAACGAGGCCAGTGGATCTTCAAAGAGGCCGTTGATCGTAAAGTCACGGCGGCGCGCATCATCCTCCGCATCGCAGAAGGCCACGCCTGTCGGACGACGCCCATCGGTGTACCCCCACTCGGTGCGGAAGGTCGCCACTTCAATGGTGTGAAGCCATCGGCCGTCTCGCGTCAGCGCATGATCATCTTCGTCACCGATCGTCGTCGCCTCTGGCCGATCACCGCGCATGGAGACGAGCACGACACCGAACGCTTCGCCCACGTATCGACTGTGGCGAAACAGTTCGCGGACACGGTCCGGCTTGGCATCGGTGGCGACGTCGTAATCCTGCGGAGCCTTGCCCAAGAGCGCATCGCGCACGCAGCCACCGGCGAAGTAGGCGGTGTGCCCTGCATCACGCAGCACACGCAGCACGGCGACGGCGGCAACTCTTGCACTGGTTTCAAATGCATTCACGATGGCGTGATTGTAAAGGAACGGGCGAGCGTGCAAACGTATGCCGCAGCGTCAGCAGCACGGCGGACTGATACATTGTTCGCATGCGAATCATCTACCTGGGTGCTGGTGAATTTGGATTGCCTTCGTTGCAACGGCTCAGCGTGCTGCACGAAGTCGTGCAGGTGGTCACGCAACCTGACAGGCCCGCCGGCCGCAAGCAGGTTTTGACCGCCACAGCCATCGGCGCGTGGGCAGAAGCGAACAGTCTGCCCGTCATCAAAACGGATAACGCCAATGACGCCGCCACTGTCGAATCATTGCGCGCTCTTGCCGCCGATGTGGCGATCATCATCGCCTTTGGCCAGAAGCTCAGTCCGGCGCTGATCGAAGGCCTCGCCCCGCTGGTGGTGAATTTACACGCTTCACTTTTGCCTCGCTATCGCGGTGCGGCTCCGATCAACTGGGCCATGATTCGCGGTGACAAAGTCACCGGCCTTTCGGTCATCAGCCTCGCTCAGCGCATGGATGGCGGCCTGATTTATGCCCAGTCGCAGACGCCCATCGATCCCCTGGAAACGTCAGGCGAGCTTCACGATCGCCTGTCGCTCATGGGGCCAGCGCTGCTTGAAGAGGTCTTGCAACAGCAGATGGCCGGGCAGCTTCACGGGCAGATGCAAGATGAATCGCAGATGACGCGGGCACCCAAGTTCAGCAAGGCGGATAGCTGGATCGATTTCGATCAGACGGCTGATGAGGTGCGCTGCCGTGTGCATGGCATGACCCCCTGGCCCGGTGCGCAGGCGATCTGGGTGCATCAGGAAAAGGGTCAGATGATTAAAGAGCAGCCGCTCTTTATTCGGCGGGTCAGCAGCGAAGGCAACTGCCCCACCTCGCAGCCTCCGGGCACGGTGCTTGAGGATGGACGCGTTGCTGTGCGAGGCGGATCGATCGCGCTGCTTCAGGTGCAACTGCCGGGCGGCCGGGTACTTCCCATCGCGGACTTTCTGCGAGGCCACCCGATGCAGCGCGGCGACACATTCAAGAAGTGAATACACACCACCTGCCCTCGGCGAGCGGCCCGCTCAGTTGCCGCGTGGCATAAGGCAGTTGTTGTCGTCGATCACAGCGCTGACGTCGCTACGCCGCAAGCGGCGAAAACACGGTGCGCCGAGGGCATCGAAAAGAAATTGATCAAGGCAATCGCAAGACTGATCCGATGAAACTGATCCGATGATTCACTGGCGTGCTGCCGCGGCGCAAGCGATACTCGTGCAGTGCACACAATGCTGATCACCTGACTCGCCATACGCTTTTGCTTTATCTCTCGATTTTTCCAAGTCATGGGATGCAAAGTCTGCGCGAGTAGCGATCACTTCTCACGACTTATCCCCCGAGAATTCACCTTTTCCACATGTTGTAAATGGACGCGATCCGCGCTGCGCCGAAAAAAGTTTTTTGATGGCAACTCGTTGCAAGTGATGATGATGAGCAGAGGGTGAGTAGAAAAATGCGAAGCACCCCATTGCGGGGCGCGGTGGGTCGGTTTATCTTTGCCGCTGTGGCAACGGAATGTCCACCTGCTTGACGAACGCACACGAGTTCATTTTCAAACTTGCCATTCTTTTGAGGCGAGTCGTTTAGTCGGGGTGTGCGAAGGGGAAAGACAAGCGGCTAACGGAACGGACTGCTGTTGAGCGGCCGGTTAAAAGACCAAGCCAATCTGTAACGACTTGATCCAATGACTGCTGTCGCTTTGTACGCGGCCAGTTTTACTTAAAGGGGATCGTGAAGTGAATCACACATCCTCCCACGCGATCACTGCGCGCATTGCCCAACGGCTTGCCGGTGAAGTTGGGCAACAACGCTTCAACATGTGGTTCGATCGCTCGGCCCGCATGAACTACCACGGCGACACCCAGCAGCTGCGCGTCGCGGTGCCCAATCGCGTCGTCGCTGACTGGATCGATCGCAACTTCCGCGAGCAACTGACGCGCGCTGCTGCTGACGAAATCGGCGAGCAGGTGGCGATTTCGCTTTATGTGGAGCCTGGTGCATTTGGCGCGGAGTTCGCGGCAACCTCCCAGGCAGCAGCCGCGGCCATGACTGCGCCCAAGTCTGATGCGATCGCATCCACTGGTAACAGCAAGCGCAGCAAGCATGCCCCGGCGCGCACTGCCAGTCAATCCTTTCAATCATCCAGCCAATCATCCAAGAATTCGGTCCCCCGCAGCAGCGCTGCCGATGATCGCCAGATTCGCTACAGCCTCGATGATTTTGTCGTTGGCCCCAGCAATGAACTGGCCTTCAGCGCTGCTCATCAACTGGTGGAACACGAACACGGCGCGGTCAACCCGCTCTTCATCCACGGCGGCGTGGGCCTGGGTAAAACGCATCTGCTGCAAGGCATCTGTCAGCTTTTCCGCGAGCGAAAGCCCGATGCCCGCATCCTCTACACGACGGGCGAAAAGTTCACCAACGAATACCTGGCCTCGATGGCCAACCGCACGCAGGAACAGTTCCGCCAGAAGATTCGCAGGCTCGATCTCCTGGCCATTGATGATGTGCACTTTCTCGCAGGCAAAGAAAAGACGCAGCAGGAATTTCTGCACAGCTTCGATGAGATCGATCTGGGCGGCGCTCGCGTGGTGATGGCCAGCGACAACGCGCCCAAGCAGATCAAGCAGTTCTCCGCAGCGCTGGTGAGCAGGTGCATTCGTGGCCTGGTTGTCGAAGTGCGTTCACCTGACACGCCGACGCGCATCCGCATCGTCAAAGCACTGGCGCAGCGCAAAGGCCTGACGCTACTTGAGAGCGTGCTCGCTGTTCTCGCCAGTAGGTGCCAAGGCTCGGTGCGCGAAATCGAAGGCACCCTCGCCAAGCTTCATGCACTGGCCAACCTCACCGATGGCCGCTTGCAGAGCCCGCCTACTGCCCCGCTGTTTGAGCAGCAGGAAGATGCCACGATGCCGGTGGGCAACACTGCGCCCATCGGCCACGCGCTGGTCAATCGGCTGCTCAGTGGCGAACAATCGCCCGTGAAAAAGCGCATCAACTTCGAGCGCATTCTCGAAGTCGTCTGCGATCAGCTTCACGTCACCAAAGCCCAGGTGCTCGGCTCCCAGCGCGTCAAGCAGATCGTGCTCGCCAGATCGCTGGTGATTTTTCTGACCCGCCAACTGACCACCATGAGCTATCCGGAAATCAGTAGTGCCATCAACAAGAACAGCCACTCGACCATCATCGCTGCTGACAGACGCATCACCGAGCAGCTCACCGATGACACGCCGCTGATGACGCAAGGCAGCATGGACACCGACATGATTCCACTCTCGGAACTGGTGGAGCGCATCAAGCAGGAAATTTTGCGCGGCTAAGGAAGGCGGATTGCAGCGCCACATAGCCCCGGCTTTAGCCGGGGTGACTCATCGACATCACCGCGATTCCCCGGCCAAGGCCGGGGCTATATGAAGTGCGTGGCAGCGCATCGCCGCACAGGTTATCGTTCTCTGCATGAGCAACTCCTCTTCGCCGCGAAAGATTCTGATTCAACTGGACACCGATGCACAGCCTTCGGTTTTCGACCGCGTTGTCGCCATCGACAGCGGCGTGGATCACCTCTTTTCGTACGGCAATGTCACCCTCGATCACGTGCAAGGCCTGGTGCATGGCGCGATGTTTACACGTGGACCAAACGATCTCAAGCTCACCGCCATCTTCATTGGTGGCAGCGATGTTGTGAAAGGAGAAGCGGTACTTAAAGCCGTGAGGAAAACGCTTTTCGCGCCACTGCAAGTGTCCGTCATGCTCGATGCCAATGGCGCCAACACCACCGCCGCCGCTGCGGTACTCCGCGCCGCCAAGCATCTGACGCTCGCAAACACCAGCGCTCTAGTGCTGGGCGGCACCGGCCCTGTGGGTCAGCGCGTGGCCCGGCTGCTCGCCCGCCAGAATGCGAAGGTGCGTCTGGCCAGCCGCACACTCGACAAGGCAAAAGTTGCTGCCGACACGATCAACGAAGCGGTGCAATCGCAGCACATCACGCCCGTCGCAACAGGTGATGACGCATCGCTGATGGCGGCGCTCAAGGATGTGGAACTGGTCATCGCTGCCGGTGCTGCGGGAGTTCGGCTCCTGCCTGCTGCTATTCGTAAGCAGTGCGAAACGCTTAAAGTCATGATCGATCTCAACGCGGTGCCACCCGAAGGCATCGAAGGCGTGAGTGTGATGGATAAGGAAAACTCGATCGATGGCGTCATCGCCTATGGCGCAATCGGCGTGGGCGGCACGAAAATGAAGATTCACAAAGCCGCCATCGCTTCGCTCTTTGAAGCTAATGATCGCGTTCTCGATGCGGAAGAAATTTACGCACTGGGTGAGAGACTTGCATAATTCAACTGAGGTAGTTCAACTGTGACAATCCAACTTGAACGATGCATCATCTGATTCAAACATTCACATTGAATAATGCAGAAGCATCAACGTATTTACGAACGCATTCAAAAGCCCACCCACTGCCGCGAGTGGGTCTCCCAAGCGAGCAGCCTCATGCGAAATATTTTCATCATCATCACTTTCTTTTTTCTCACCACCGCCTGCGCTGCCGCTGAGGAAGCACCGCTATCGCGCATCGCCTTGGGCTCTTGCCTCAAGGAAACAAAACCCGCGCCGATCTGGGACACCATCGTCACCACCAAGCCACAGATTTTTCTTTTCATCGGCGACAACATCTACGGCGACACGCAAGACATGGCCGTCATGCGAGCCAAATACGCCAAGCTCGGCGCGATGCCCGGTTACCAGGCTCTCAAAAAAACGTGCCCCATCTATGCCACCTGGGATGACCACGACTACGGTGTCAACGACGGCGGCGAAGAATATCCCATGCGCGATGCATCGCAAAAAGAGTTTCTCACCTTTTTTGAAGAGCCCAAGGATTCGCCGCGCTGGACAAGACCAGGTGTTTACGATTCCAAGATCATCGGCCCCGCCGGTAAACGCGTGCAGATCATCCTGCTCGATACGCGCTACTTCCGCAGTCCGCTCAAAGCCTTGCCCAAGCTTCAGCAGAGACCGGGCAAAGGGCCTTATATTCCCGATGAAAATCCCAAGCTCACCATGCTCGGCCAGGCGCAATGGAAGTGGCTCGCCGAGGAACTCAAAAAGCCTGCCGAGGTACGCATCATCGCCTCCAGCGTGCAGGTCGTGCCCGAAGAACATGGCTGGGAATATTGGACGACCTTCCCACTTGAACGCAAGCGTTTGCTCGCGCTCATCGGCGAAACGAAAGCGACCGGCGTCCTCTTCATCTCCGGCGATCGCCATCTTTCTGAAATCTCCCGCTTGCCCGTCAGTGATCCCGCCAACGGGGCAGGCTATCCCATTTACGATCTGACCAGTTCCAGCTTGAATGTACCTTCGGGCGGCAATGCCGATGAAGCCAACAAACACCGCATCGGCTCCAACTACCGCAAGACCAACTTCGGCATCATCGACATCGACTGGTCCAGCGCTGACCCGACCATCCACCTGCAAGTGCGCGATGAAGAAGGCAAGCCCGCCTTGGAGCATCACGTGAAACTGAGCGAACTCCAAGCAAAGTAAATCCGCGATTGGGAACGATTCACATAGCCCCGGCCTTGGCCGGGGTAATCTCACGATACGGTAAGTCCCCCGGCTAAAGCCGGGGCTATATGGCATTCTCTAACTCCCTCTAACTCCTTAACAACTTCCCCCATGCCCATTCGCATCACCATCTGGAACGAGTTCGTTCACGAGAAATCCAACACCCTCGTGCAGCAGCATTACCCCGATGGCATCCACGCTGTCATCGCCGATGGCCTGCGCGCGAAGCTGGGCGATGCGGTGACGATCCGCACCGCGACACTCGATGAACCCGAGCATGGCCTTTCACAGGAAGTCATCGATAGCACTGATGTGCTGCTGTGGTGGGGGCACGCTGCTCATCAGCGCGTCAGCGATGAGGTCGTCACCCGTGTGCATCAGCGCGTGCTTGCCGGCATGGGCCTGATCGTGCTTCACAGCGGGCACCTCTCAAAAATCTTCGTCAAACTCATGGGCACCAGTTGCATGCTCCGCTGGCGCGAAGCGGGCGAGAAAGAACGGCTGTGGATCGTGAATCCTTCGCACCCGATCTGCGAAGGCATTGAAGGTGAATATTTCGAGCTGCCCGAGACCGAAATGTATGGCGAGTTTTTCGACATTCCGCAGCCCGATGATCTGCTCTTCATCTCCTGGTTCGAAGGCGGCGAAGTCTTCCGCTCCGGCTGCACCTTCACCCGCGGCAAAGGCAAAATCTTCTACTTCCGCCCCGGCCACGAAACCTATCCCATCTATCACAATGCTCACGTGCAACAGGTGATCGCTAGCGCAGTGAAATGGGCGCAGCCAACAGGCTCGAAGTATTTCGGCAACGGCAGAAAGATCGTCCCGCCGATCAGCCCGATCGCAACGCCATCGAACGAGAACGAAAATCTGCATCAGGAAAAGTGACGACGGCGCGATCAACTTCACTTCGCCCCAACGGGGCATCGACAACCCAGCCCGGGGCAACGCCCCGGGTACGGCACGCCATGCGCCGATGACAGCGCGGACTCCATCATTCTCACGACCTTGCCGCAATCATCATGACGCTCTCACACTTGCCATTGCGATCCCCCGTCTCCCCATTTGGTTTTTCGCGCATTAACCGCTACGATTCCGCCCGTTTCATCCTTGCTTTTTCGACCTCTCCCGCTCGCCTCACCTACCCCACAAGCCCATGCCCAAACGCACCGACATCAAGACCATCCTCATCATCGGCTCGGGCCCCATCGTCATCGGCCAGGGCTGCGAATTCGATTACTCAGGCACGCAGGCCTGTAAAGCCCTGCGCGAGGAGGGCTATCAGGTTGTCCTCATCAATAGCAACCCCGCCACGATCATGACCGATCCCGAGATGGCGGACCGCACCTACATCGAACCGATCACGCCGCTGGCGGTCACGAAAATCATCGAGAAGGAAAAAGGCGGCAAATATAACATTGATGCACTGCTTCCGACGCTGGGCGGACAGACCGCGCTCAACTGTGCCTGCAAGCTTTGGGATGATGGCGTTCTGCAAAAGCACAATGTCGAGATGATCGGTGCCAATCGCGAAGTCATCTACCGCGCTGAGGATCGCAAAGCGTTCAAGGACATCGTCGAAGGCATCGGCCTGAAGATGCCCAAAGCCGCCACTGCGAACACCATAGAAGAGGCTTTCGTCGTTCTCGAAATGACCGGCTTACCCGCCATCATTCGCCCCGCCTTCACGCTCGGCGGCACCGGCGGCGGCATCGCTTACAACCGCGAAGAATTCGAAGACATCGTCAAGCGCGGCCTCGATGCCTCCATGACCAGTCAAGTCCTCATCGATCAGTCTGTGCTCGGCTGGAAGGAATACGAGCTCGAAGTCATGCGCGATCACGATGACAACGTCGTCATCATCTGTGCCATCGAAAATTTCGACCCCATGGGCGTCCACACCGGCGACTCCATTACCGTCGCCCCTGCACAGACCCTCACCGACCGCGAATATCAGCGCATGCGCGATGCCTCGCTCGCCATCATTCGCGCCATCGGCGTTGAGACCGGCGGCTGCAATATTCAATTCGCCATCAACCCGAAACCCGACAGCGAAGAAGGCGACATGGTCGTCGTCGAAATGAACCCGCGCGTCTCGCGCTCTTCCGCTCTGGCATCGAAAGCGACTGGATTCCCCATTGCGAAAATCGCGGCGAAGCTTGCCGTCGGTTACACGATGTGGGAGTTGCCTAACGACATCACGAAGAAGACGGTCGCCTGTTTTGAGCCGACGATTGATTATGTCGTGACCAAGATTCCGCGCTGGACGTTTGAGAAGTTTCCCGAAGCGGATGAAACGCTGACCACGCAGATGAAGAGCGTGGGCGAGGCGATGTCGATTGGCCGTACGTTCAAAGAAAGTTTGCAAAAAGGCCTGCGCTCGATGGAAATCAAGCGCTACGGCCTGGGTCTGGATACACAAGATCACTGGCTCAATGGTGTGCGGGCGACGATCAAGTGGCTCAAGGAAGAACATCCTGCCGCGCTACCTGCGCTTCAGAAAGTGGCATCGAGTGTGACCGGCACCGGTAAAGCCACCGCGTATCAGGCGGTCGCTCTGATGTATCACGATCCCGAACTTGAAGCGAAGCTCACGCCCGCTGCCAAGTCGCAGCTTGATGTGCTCCTTCAGAGTCTGGGCGCAGGGCACGGTTCTGTGCAGCGCGAAGCGCTCGATCATCACAGCGGCGCTGAGCAACTGCTCGATTCACAGTGGCCCATTGATGCGGAAAAACTTCAGCGCAAGCTCAATGTGCCTTCGCAAGGTCGCCTCTTCTACATTCGCTATGCGATGAAGATGGGCTGGTCGATTCAGCGAATCCATGAAGCGGCGATGATCGATCCGTGGTTCCTCGACCAGATCAAGCAGCTCGTTGATTTTGAGGAAGTGATCATCAGCTACGAGAAGCTTGAGGACATGCCGCGCGAAGTGCTTTTCCACGCGAAGCAACTTGGCTACAGCGATGCGCAGCTTGCCCATTTTTTTCTGGGCTCGATGTCGCCTGACAATATTCTCAAGGTGCGAAAGCATCGTCAGCAGCTTCGCATTGCGACGGTTTACAAAATCGTTGATACCTGCGCGGGCGAGTTTGAAGCGGCGACGCCTTACTACTACTCGACGTATGAATCGCCGATCTGGCAGGTCGGCGTCGAAGGTGAATCAGGCGGCACCCCCGCAGTCTTCGATGATGAGATCCGCATCAGCGACAAGAAAAAAATCGTCATCCTCGGCGGCGGCCCCAATCGCATCGGCCAGGGTATCGAGTTCGATTACTGCTGCGTGCAAGCTGCGTTTGCAGCCGATGAACTGGGCTTCGAGTCGGTGATGATCAACTCGAATCCCGAAACGGTTTCAACCGACTACGACACCAGCGATCTGCTTTTCTTCGAGCCGCTGACGTTTGAAGATGTGCTCAACATCTGCGAGAAGCTCAACGGCAAACCGTTTGGCACGGACAAAGGCGGCCAGATCCACGGCGTCATCGTGCAGTTTGGCGGACAGACGCCGCTGAATCTTGCGCATGCTCTGGAGAAGGCGGGCGTGCCGATCATTGGTACGAGCGTCGATTCGATTGATCGTGCAGGTGACCGTGAACGCTTCCGCGAACTGGCCAAGAGCCTGGGCATTCGTCAGCCGGCAAATGGTATTGCTTTCAACGATGAAGAAGCGATCAAGATCGCCAATCAGATCGGCTATCCCGTGCTGGTTCGTCCGAGCTTTGTGCTGGGCGGCCGCGCGATGGAGACGGTGTTTGATGACAAGCAGCTCAAGCAGTTCTTCGCCATCGCACTGGGTGCGAGCGATCTGGCGGATCAGCCGATTCTGATTGATAAGTTTCTCGCGGAAGCGATTGAGTGTGATGTTGATGTCATCGCGGACTTCGGCAACGACGCCCCTGGAAGCGGCACCGCTCTGGTGTGCGGCGTGATGGAACACATCGAAGAGGCAGGCATTCACTCTGGCGACAGCGCTTGTGCGATTCAGCCATACTCGCTGCCGCCGCATGTCGTGGCGGATTTGAAGAAGCATTCGCGGCAAATCGCCGAGGCTTTGAGCGTGCGCGGCTTGATGTATGTGCAGTACGCCATCAAACGACCCGACCCCAAGACCGGCAGCGATTACGAAATCTACATCATCGAAGTTAATCCCCGTGCCTCGCGCACCGTGCCGTTTGTCAGCAAGGCGACGGGTGTGTCATGGGCACGCGTGGCTGCAAAAGTGATGGCGGGCAAATCGCTCAAGGAACTGGGCATCACCGAAGAACCGGCACCCAAGCATACGTCCGTGAAAGAATCGGTTTTCCCCTTCAGCAAGTTCCCCGGCGTTGATGTGATCCTCGGCCCTGAGATGCGATCCACCGGCGAAGTCATGGGCATCGATGACAACTTCGCCATCGCCTTCGCCAAGAGTCAGATGGCGGCGGGCACATTCCTGCCCACCAGTGGCAAAGTGTTTGTTTCGGTGCGCGAAGCGGATAAGAAATCGATCGTCGATACGGTGCGGCGACTGCTCGCACTGGGCTTCTCCGTCATCACCACCAGCGGCACCCGCGCCTACCTCGAAGAGCAAGGCGTCAAGACCGAGCGCGTGAAAAAGATCAGCGAAGGTCGGCCAAACTGCATCGACATGATCAAGAATCACGAGCTGGCACTGATCATCAACACGCCGACGAAGAAGGGACTCAACACCGATGAAGGCCGGTTGCGCTCGACAGCGGTGCGATTCAACGTGCCGATGGTCACGACGAGCACCGGAGCGGCGGCGGCAGTGATGGCGATGGAAGCGCTCAAGGCGGGCGGGTGGAACGTGCGAGCGCTACAGGATTATTTCGCCTGATGCAGTTGGCTGATGCATTGACATCTTCATCAGCGTCAGCAGTCACCACGCGATGCCAGGCGCGATTAGTCAATCGCGCCGATGGGGTCAGGCGTTGTCGCAGTCCACGAACATATCTTTGTCATTTTCGCACAGCGATGCGGGATCGATGCCTAGGGTCTGGAGCAAGCCGGGGTCCATCGCGAACTGACCGCCGCACAGGAAAGCCCCGTCCGAAATCTCGCGGCAGTGGCGAATGATGATCGTCTTCTGCCCCACCATATAGTTATGGATCAGGAACTGCACGCGCCAGAGCGTGCCGATCTCGATGGGTTGGTTGGTGAGGAAGCCCAAGCCCCCGATGGAGATATCGCGCAGCTGTACGCGCAGGTTCGTGACTTCGAGCGAACCATCTTCCAGAGTCTGGAGAATAGCTTCGCCGCGCAGGCTCTTACGCACATACTGCCGCTTACCGGCAACCTCCGGCTGCTGCGAGCGCCTTTCGATGTCGCTAAGCGCCGAAAGAACTGCTTTTGGATTGACGACCGAGTTCGAACTTACCATTGGCAAGTGCTCCTGCGCCTCACGATGCCAGCCCAACCGGCCGGCACCATAAAGAATTCGGACCCCCACTTGACAAGATATGTATCGTCAGAGTTTCCTTGTTACATCAATGACTTAGGGGGCGGGATATACCCCATTCCTGAATTTACCAAGGGAATTCCCTCGCGTCGCTCACTGCCGCAAGCAGCGTCAAACTTCATTGAAAGGAGCATTTCCGAAGTTCCAATAAAAAACCTTCCCGAATAGTGGGAAGGCTTGATCGTTGCAAATTAATCGTCGGTCAGGCTCAGAACAACGGCCCAAACAGCGACAGCTCAAATCAGGGAATCGGATAAACGCTCATGTGCAGGGGCTGATGGATGAGCCAGAGGCGATCCCAATCATCGACCGCCTGACGCATCGTGGTGTTCAAGGAGCGGACAATTTGGTTCTGCCGTTGCTCGGGCGTATAAGCGATCGACTCCATCTCAGGGGTCGGACGCATACGGACACTGCGGCCAGTGATTTCATCGCTGGCACAGCCACCCGCAAGGATCATCACGGTCAGCGTTACCATCACCAGAGTTCGAGTAAGCCAAGTAGTATTCATCAGAACCACCTCGATAAGAATGGGTAAGAACTTGACTTCCAGATTGTCGCCAAGTCAGGGCCAATTGTCAAATGAAAGATTCACAGTCGCAGGGCCAGCATATTTAGCCGTTCGCCTTGGCGAACGAAGTGAGCAGTGGCCTTTTCTGACTTCTGACCTCTGACCTCTGACTTCTGACCTCTGATCACTTAAACGCTTCAGGCCCTTCGACCTTGGCCTTGGGAGCCGTGGCGGGAATCAGGCTGGTGTCTTCACCAGCGGTGGCGATGGGCGAAGCGGCGGCGGCCATCGGGAAGAGGAAAATCTCAACACGGCGGTTCAGAGCCGAGCCTTTGGGACCATTGGAAGCCACCGGTGCAAACTCGCCGCGACCTGCGATTTCCAAACGCGTCGGAGCAACGCCTGACCTCTGAAGCACATCCTTCACCGAGATCGAGCGGAACGCGCTCAGGCCCCAGTTGTCGCCGAAGCGCTTGACATTCACCGGGTTGGTCACCGGCACGTTGTCGGTGTGGCCGACGATGCGAACGCCGTAGCGAGCAGCATCAGCACGGTTGATGATCGACGCCAGCTTCTGGAGCGCCGATGTGCCATTGGCGCTGATCTCCGTTGAACCCAGCGCGAAGGTCAGGTCGCTCTTGAGCTTGACCATGCCTCGGCGAGAGTCGTATTCCATCAGCTCCGGATTGGCAGCGGCGAGATTCATCAGAGCCTGATCCAAACCCTGCGGCAGAGGACCAGCAAATTCCAGCGGCTGCGAGCCTAATTTCGCCAGGTCTTCGCGGGCACGGTCCAGCGCTGCCTGAAGCGCATCGCGATCGCTCTTGAGTTTTTCAATGAAGGCCACAGTTTCCGCGCTGGGGCCGCCCGGACCTGCCGAGCGAATTGCTCGCAGCTCGGCATCGAGTGCAGAAATCTTTTCCTGAAGATCGACGATCTGTTCCTGCGATCGGCGTTCCTTGGTGACCAGCGCATCGTACTGCCCTTGCGACACACAGCCGCCGGTGAACAATGTCGCCGTGAGACCTGCGATACCTAAAATGAAAGCCTTGGTTGACATCCCTGTCATGGTGGTGCTCCTGCTTGAAGAATTGATTGTCGTGAAAACCGAACTGATACTAATCGACTAGATTACCGAGGTTGCGTGAAAATGCAAGAGGCAACATGCAATTACGGGCCAAAAAATACAAGAATATACTCGGGCAGCGGAAGCAGCATGAAAACGTAATGAGCCGCGACTCAACGAGTCGCGGACGCCTACGGCCTTAAAGGAGTATTCTTCGCGCAATGCTTCTTGGTCATCGAAGTCTCCCACGTCACAGGATTTCTTCACGGGTCTTCCATGTTAATGAACACGCAACGATTACCCAGACGTCCGCGACTCGCTCAAGTCGCGGCTCAATCGCACAGAGACTATCGTGACCTGTGATGATTGATGATGCGCTCATTCTCTACCGCGCTGCTGCCGTGCGCGACTCACTCGACACCAACGCAAGGCCAGGGGCTGTGGCCGCGCGCCATCGCATGATTCGCGCCGCAGGTGATGAGACGAGCGTGCTACGTGAGGTCGGCAAACCTGATCGCATCATCGATCTCGGCGATGTGCTGCTCATGCCCAGCATGGTCAACGCCCATGCCCATCTCGATCTCACCCATCAGCCTCGCGTACCCTACAACGGCAACTTCATCGACTGGCTCAAAGGCGTCATTCAATCGCGCGTCACCGATGAACACGCCATCACCGCTGCCGTGCACGATGGTCTTCGCATGTCGTACGAAAGTGGCGTGCGCGGCCTGGCAGACATCGCAGGTTCCCCCGCGGCACTACGCGCCCTGCTTCTTTCGCCACACGACTATGACTTGCTCGGCCAGGGCTTCCTCGAAGTCACCGGCTTCGGTAAACGTGGACTTGAAGCAGCCAAGGCCGGCGGCGAACTGCTCAAACACTATCGCATTGAGGATGACGAGATTCATCTTCATAGACAGGGAGGAGCCAGCGCTTTCTTCACCGGCCTTGAGCCACACGCCCCCTACTCCACCGGACGCGAAGCGTATCAATATGCAACGACACAGCTCTGCTGCTCCACCCATCTGGCCGAGACGCTTGAAGAGGCGCAGTTTGTCCGCGATGCCACCGGCCCGTTTGCCGACCTGCTGAAAAGGCTTGGAAAATGGGACGATTCCATCCAGCCGCAAGGCGTCAGCCCTGTGCAATACCTTCGCCCGCATTTTGAAGAAAGCAAAGCACTCGATAAACCTCGATGGCTCGTCGCCCACTGCAACTATGTTGATGATGCAGACATTCAGACACTTGCTGACACGCAGACGAGCGTTGCCTACTGCCCTGTGGCCAGTGACTACTTTCATCATCGCAATCACCGCTACCGCGATATGCTCGAGGCAGGTGTGAATGTTTGCCTGGGCACCGACTCGATCATCTGTCAGCCTGAAGAGGAACCGCAGCCGCTTTCCATCCTCGCGCAGATGCGGCATCTGTATCGGCGTGATCAGACTGATCCTGCGCAGCTCCTGCGCATGGCGACCAACAACGGTGCCGTTGCGATCGGCGAGAGAATCGTGATTGGCATGCTCAGGCCCGGCAGGAACGACAACTTCACCGCCGTTCGCTTTGATCCGCACGATGAAACCGATCCCCTGATTCAAGTGCTGCTCAATCACGAACCTGCGTTAAGCATCGGCCCATCAAGATAAATCGCTGCCTTATCAGAGCCGGACTTTGCAAGTCCGGACAGCTTCACGCAGGGGACGCACCAGGTAAAAAGTTGATCGCCCACGCAGAAGCGGCTCGCTGCGGCATTGAGCCTTGCGAACCGTCCGGGTTCACAGAACCTGGCTCTGAAAAGCAACAAAACCCGGCACCAAAAATCTTCCACTACACTCCACGCATGCAACGCATGGAACGCATCGATCGCCTCCTCTCCAATCGCGGCTACTGCACGCGCTCTACCGTCTGGCGTTTCCTTAGAGAACATACCGTGCTGGGCGGCATCGAAAGGCTTGAGCGCGAGAATGAACGCGTCGTTCCTGAAGAAGTCACTGTCGATGGCGACAAACTAGATCCGCCTCGACTTGTCGTTCTCTGTCACAAACCGCTGGGCCTGATCTGCTCGCATGATGAAGAGGAAGGCCCACTCATTTACGATCTTTTTCCGCAGCGCTGGCGTCAGCGCAAGCCGCAGCTTTGTACCGTCGGCCGGCTCGATAAAGACACCTCGGGCTTACTCATTCTCACTGACGATGGCCAACTTTTACACCGCCTGATTTCGCCCAGATACCACGTGCCTCGCACCTACCTCGTCACCACGCAGGAGCCTTTGCGCGGCAACGAAGCGGAACTCTTCGCCGCTGGCACGATGTGTTTTGATGATGACCCCAAGCCGCTATTGCCCGCAGAAATGCAAGTGATCGGCAGCCACAACGCCCAACTCATTTTGCACGAAGGACGCTATCACCAGGTGCGTCGCATGTTTGAAGCAACGGGCAATCACGTCGCCGAACTTCACCGTGAGAGACTGGGCGACATGACACTGGGCGAGCTTGAGCCAGGCCAGTGGCGACTCATGAGCGATGAAGAAATCACCGCGATCACACCAGAGAAGATCAAAGGCAAGCGGTGAGCCGCGACTCAACGAGTCGCGGACGCTAACGAACTGAAGGAGTATTCTTAGCGCAATCATTCATCGGCGACGACGTGCGCGGCCGCAGTTCGTGATCGTCGAATCACCGCGCGAAAGACCACGCAGGTGGCGCTGACGTCCGCGACTCGTTGAGTCGCGGCTCATGAAAGCATCTCACAAAAAAAACACCGCCCTTGCGGTACGGTGCTTCACAGATGCGTCGAGTGAATAAAAACCCAATGGGAAACTCATGCAGCGCGGCGCTGCTCCATCGGCATGACCCTGCCGATGGGTGATGTCTCCTGAGCGGCGGCAATCGCCTTCTCTTTCTTAAAGCGACCGCGCAGGTTGTATTTCAAAATACATCGCAGTGCGGAAAAGCCATCTTTCCAGTTGATTTTCTTGCCTTCTTCATATGTGCGCCCCGCGTAGCTCACAGGCACTTCATAGATGCGAGCCTTGAGGCGGGACACCTTCGCGGTCATCTCCGGCTCAAATCCAAAACGATTTTCTTCCAGTGTGACCTGATCGAGAATCTCACGCGTGAACAGCTTGTAGCAGCATTCCATGTCGGTCAGATTCAGATTGCTGAGCATGTTGCTGAGCGTGGTGAGAAACTTGTTGCCCAAGGAATGCCAGTAGTAAAGCACACGATGCGTCTCGCCGCAGAAGCGCGAGCCAAACACTGCATCAGCACGGCCATCGAGGATGGGCGCCAGTAGCTGCGGATATTCTTCGGGTGCGTATTCGAGATCAGCATCCTGCACCATGATGATGTCGCCCGTGGCATGTTCAAAGCCCGTGCGAAGAGCAGCGCCTTTGCCACGATTCACTTCGTGAAAGCAGATCGTCAGATCGCTGCGGCGATCATTAAGCTCACGCAGTACCTCACGCGTGCCATCGGTGGAACAATCATCAATCAGCACAATCTGCCTTCGCACACCGGCAGGTAGTTGCACCGCTTCCACGCGATCAAGCACGATCGGCAGCAGCTCGCGCTCGTTGTAAACAGGCATCACAATGCTGAGAGTTTTGGTCTTCATTTCACAGTTTCCTTGCGGGAAATATCGCGGAAAACATCCGCTTACATTTTCGTTATCGACCTGACCGTAGCCCGACTTCACTACAACCGGCACAATCGGCACAGATGGATTAAGTCGGATATGCGGAGGGCCGAATAGAAAGGAGTGGCGACGCGACGAGCGTTATCTGTTTCTGCTTAACCAAGAGATTCCCATGCAACTGAGCCAACGCACATTCATCATCGCGCTCGCTTCGATCTTCTTCATCGCACTAGGCCTTCGCATCGGTCTGGCGGCGAAGTTCGTCGGCCTGGACAGTCCGCCTGATCTCTGGGCCAATCCTGATCAGTTCGACTATGAATGGGGCGCGTATCAGATCACGCAAGGCAACGGCCTGGTCAATAGCGATGGCACGCAGACCGCTCGCCGTACTCCGGGCACTGCGCTGTCACTCGCACCTGCTTACGCGCTGTTTGGTCGCTCCTTTACTGCGGGTCGCATCTGGTTTTGCCTCATCTCGGCAGCGACGTGTCTGGCGGTGGCTTGGGTGGCGTATCAACTGGCGGGGCAAATCGCGGCACTGCTAGCGGCGGCGCTCTTGGCGATTTATCCCGGCCACGCTTATTACGCCATGCACTTTGTCAGCGAGGTGCCTTACGCGCTCTACATCACACTGGGCACCGCGCTTTCGATTCAAGCATGGCGCACTGGAAACAAATGGACCATGATCGGCGCTGGCGCGATGTGGGCTTTTGCCACGCACTGTCGTCCGCAGCTTGTGCTGCTGGCTCCGATTGCTCTCGTGGTGATCATCGCGATGGTGCGTAAGCTCGACCGCGCCACTTGGTTTAATGCGATGCGCCACTGGGCGGTGCAGGCGTGCGTGTTCAGCGCACTCATCGCACCCTGGCTGATCCGCAATGCGGTCGTCGTCGGCAAGCCCTCGCTCACCACCATCGCAGGTCACGGCCACTGGGGCAGCCACAATCCTCTCACCTTCAACGATCCCGCATTGCGCGGCGACTGGATTCGCATCAGCGACCTCGAACGGCGCTTTGGCCAACTGCCTCAAGGCGAAGTCGCCAAGGATGCGGAAGCCACCAAGCGCGGCTGGGATTCGATCGTGGCCAATCTGCCGCGCCTGCCGCAGATCGTGATCTACAAGCTCGCACGATTCTTCACGCCTTTCCTCGACACGCCCAACAAGCTCGTCCGCTGGGCCTTCGCTATCTCATGGATCGCCATCGTTCCGCTCATCATCGTCGGAGCGCGCCAGTCATGGCTCCACAACCGCGAGGGCCTGTTCATCTTCACGCTGCCCATCCTCGCCACAGTCGCCACCGTCGTGCTCTTCTATGGCTCGATCCGCTTCCGTGATTCGATCGCTCCGCTTTGCGTCACCCTCGCAGGCATCGGCGCTGCTCGCATCGCTTGCATCTTCGTGAAGTCGCAGTCGCCCGTCAGTGATGCAGATGCGACGGATGCGAGTGGCCCGATCGCGATGCCCAGTGCTGATCAGCGGCGCGCTGCGTGATCATGAATATGAATATGAAATTTGAGATTGAGATTTGAAATTTGAGATTGAGGCTGATGACTCACACCCTCACCGCAATGCGCTGACAGATATGTCCCAGCGCATCAACGGCGAATCGCACATCCTGCACTGTCAAGAACGGCCCGAAGCTCAGGCGCGTCATGCCGCCGATTTCGTGAGTGCCAAAGGTCTTGTGTGCCAGGGGTGCACAGTGGATGCCTGAGCGTGTGAGGATGCCGTATTCTTTTTCGAGCAGGTCGCTCAAAGCCTGTGGCTGCTGAATGTCGGGTTGGCCTTCGATGCGAACGCTGAACACGCCGCAGCGATTTTTGATGCCTTGCGGACCATAGAGCGTCAGGCCGGGCATCTCGCCTTCTTCCATCGCGCCGATGAAGGCACGCATCAGATCCTGCTCGTGCTTCCAGAGGCTGTCGATGCCTTTGTCGAGAATCCATTTCACGCCTGCGCTCAGCCCGATGATGCCGATGGCGTTGTGACTGCCAGACTCAAAACGATCGGGCAGAAACGTCGGCTGCGTGTCATTTTCACTGATCGAACCCGTGCCCCCTTCGCGCACCGTGGTCATGCGATCTTCAACCCCCGGCCGAATGTAAAGCCCACCCGTGCCCAGCGGCCCGAGCAGTCCCTTGTGGCCAGGGAAAGCGAGCAGATCCACAAAATCATCTTCAACATTGAGCGGCACATGCCCCATCGTCTGCGCTGCATCCACAACAAAAGGAATGTCATGTCCGCGCGCGATTTTTCCAATCTCGCCAATGGGCTGCACCGTGCCCGTCACATTCGACCCATGCACCACCGCAATCAGTTTCGTATCAGGACGAATCGCTTTGCGAATGTCATCAGGATCAACGAGCCCCGTCTGCGGATCGCACATGATCCGCGACTGCTCCACGCCGATCTGATCCGCCAGCGCGTTGTAGGGACGCAGCACGGAATTGTGATCGAGCCAGGTGGTGATGATGTGGCCTTTGTCGCTGGTGGTTGACGCCAGGAGAATGCCGCGAATCGCCAGGTTCAAAGCATCGGTGGTGTTGAGCGTGAAAATGATCTGCTCAGGCTTGGCCACATCTGCGCCGATGAGTTGGCACAGTCGCTGGCGGCACTCAAGCATTAACCGACCTGCCTCGCGCGCCTCGGCATAGGCACCGCGCCCGGGGCTGGCACCCAGTTCCGTGGCGAAGTGCAACATCGCCTGATGCACCGCGCTCGGCTTGGGAAAGCTGGTGGCGGCATTGTCCATATAAATGCGCTGCGAAACGGCCAAGGCTAAACCTCCTTTTGCTGTCGTCATCTTAACAGGTCAAACTCAAGCGACGCCTCAAAACCATGTCCGACACCCATACTCCAAAATCGATCTTGTCTACCCCCCTCCATTTTTTTTCTTCAAATTTTCACTCAAGCCGTTGTGAATAATCTGTTTACGCAATGTCTACCCCATGTCTATTAGACATCAAACCCTTATTATTTCGCTAAAAACGCGGTTTTCCATGTCTTCCCCGACATCAAAACGTGTCTATCCGTGTCTAGTTGGGCACCCACATAGCCCCCGGCTTGCCGGGGGTAACTTCCGCCACGCAGACAATCCCATAATCGAACCCCCACCCCAGCCAAGGCCGGGGCTATATGAAAACGCCGTGCCACTGTGCGCAAGGCACGCTCGCTGACAGCGGAATCAAACGACTGAAAAACCACGATGACAACCCCACGGAAAGAGATGGGCGAACCGACCCCCTATTATAGCACGAAGTGGCGCGATTTCGACAAGGTTTTTCTAGAGCAAATCGAGTTCAATCGTAGCGGGTCCGCCACGAGCCGCGCCCGTCAGGAAGCGGGCCTGCGCCTTGATTGCCCCACTCCCTTACGGTCGTGGCTCGTGGCGTGCCGCTACATCCGAACAGGGACTGCTCTAGCGCGTCGAGGCAAAGACGCGATTGCCCCCGAAATGTCCCATAAAATGGGTTGACATCCTCGCAAATCTCATTATATTGAACACCTGCGAGATTAAGTGAGAGGGTATGAGATTCAAGGATCGGTACCACCGCCGCCTTGGGTCAAGACCATTCTATTTCGTCGCGCGGGACTTCATTTTTTTCTAGACCGCTGGGCCATCGTGGATTTTTAATCACACCAGGTGGAAGGAATTGGAGCAACATGAATACGAACCGTTTTAGCCAGCGAATTGCCGGTCTTGTCGCATTGGGTATCGCCAGCACTTTTGCGATGGATCAGGCCCGTGCGGTGACCACCTATGTGAGCGGCAAAGAAGGACGCTTTGTGGTGGTGCAGAATTTCAATTCTTCGAATCGATTGCTGCATACCAGCGAGATTGAAGCGTTCCTCGCCAATGTCACACCCAACGGTGCAGGTGTTAGCGGCCTGAGCACCAATGATGTGGCGGCCAGCTTTGAACTTGAAGGCGCACTGGGATCATTCGCCTTCCAGCACGGCTCTTCCGCTGCCCTGACCGACAATGCACAGCAAACTGCGGGTGCCACTTACACCCGCAGCGGCGTGGGCGCCTTATATGCTGTCGATCTGGGCTCGACACAGAACGTCGGCAGCGTCCGCACCTGGCAGCGATTTGATGGCTGCTGCCAGGAACGTCTGTCCAACTTCAATGTGCTGCTCCTGGCTGACGATGGCACCGGCAACCCCGGCGACCTCATCGCCAGCAAGGTCGTCGCCGGGCAGGTCGCCACCAATTCCTTCGCGTCGGTCGCCTTCACTTCCAAGATCATCAACCCCGGCGGTGCAGGCACCATCGGCACCGACACCGAACTGGGCACCGATGCTCAGTACATCAAGGTGACCACGGCTGGCACCAGTGATACATTCAATCAATTTCACATCGGCGAAATTCAAGCCTTCGATACTTCAGCCACCAACATCGCACTGGGCAGTGCGGGCAGTATCGCTACCACACTCGACGGCAACTTCGTCCAAGGCTCCGATGCCAGCCTGAACGATGGCCTTGTGGATTCCGGTGTCACCACCTGGACGCGCGAAGGTATTTCTTTTGCCGGCGGCTTCAATGCAGGTGCTGTTGTCGATCTCAATCAAGTGCGCGACCTCACGTCCATTGTCATCCATCAGCGCAGCGACGGTCTCTCGCAAGATCGCCTGAGTAACTTCACCGTCACCGTTGAAAGTGCCAACGGCATCATCCTCAGCACACAGTCCTTTATCGGCGTCGTCCTGGACAACTCTTTTGCCACCTTCAATCTTGCTGACCTCGTCATTCTCGAAGCGGGCGACATACTCGTGATCGACATCGATGGATCGACCAACACTTCTGACCTTTTGAAGATTGGTACCACCGGCGACGGCGAGTTGCGCATCCTCGATGGTGCCAGCCTGGTCCTCAATTTTCTCTCATCCCCCGCAGGTGCAAGCACGTTCGACGTTCTTGATTTTGGCCTTGTTTCAGGCACGTTCAGCACCATTTCAGTCGTCGGCTTTGACGCTGACAAAATCAACCTCAGCAACCTGCTGATCACTGGTCAGATTTCCGTGGCCGCCATCCCCGAACCGGTCACCGGCCTGCTCACCCTCGGCGGCTTCGCCTTGCT
>ENA-ORBV01001206-ORBV01001206.1-microbial-mat-metagenome-genome-assembly--contig:-NODE-1206-length-58148-cov-31.731294_pt1 | contig 58148 bp, 44 predicted proteins | sample MGYA00237777_ERZ505514 | MGnify/ENA primary metagenome ERZ505514 (study PRJEB26160, sample SAMN06269048) | microbial mat metagenome | isolation source: Oligotrophic lake microbial mat | place...
ATTCTGATCTTGTCATCCCGACAACATGCCACGCCCAATGCGCAGCGCGAAGATGCGGATGGCGTAACGCTTACGAATAAGGCGTCGGTGAATAGCGAAGGCGATGAGCTGAATGTAAACCGATGCGATTGCAGAATTAAGTCGAGCGTGCTGGTCGAGATAGTCGGTCATGACTTCGGCGGCGATGTGGTGGGTGATGAGCGCGGGAGTGCCTGTCTTTTTCCGTTGGGGCCGATATACTTCCAAGGGTATGCTATTCTGCGGCGGTCTATTCCGGTTCTTGCTCACCATCGTTCTGGCGGTGACGGTTCCGTTCTGTTGCTGTAATTTCCATGCCCTCATGAGCACATGCGCTGGTTGCGAACGCTCAGCAGACATCTTCTCAGCAGACATCTTCACTGTGCTGGGCGCAGCAAGCTTTGACCACGAACACGCTGATGGTTCTCATCACCACCACGACGCAAAGCCGGGCCAAGTAGACGGGAAACTCGCGACGACGAGTAGCGACCAATCGCCGTCGCCATGCGGTCCCGGACACAAAGACGAAGGCGACTGCACATGCGGGAAGCACGACACCAAGATGCTCACGGCGGTAAAATCGTCCGTTGAGTTTTCTACACCCGTTCTGGTTGCGGTCTTGGCTTGGCCGGCAATAGCACCGCTCACTTTGGATTTCCCCACTCGAGTTCAGTCTCGGCGTGATTGGGCCCACAATCGACCTCCCACTTCGCTACTGCGCCTTCATTGCGCGCTCGTTGTGTAGCGAATTCCTCAAGCCGACGCTGTGACGAGTGGTCGCGGGCCGATTGTACGCTCGCCAACTCGCCGCCGAAGCTATCGGTCTGATTTGGCGTGGCCCGCCGCGTCCAACCCTACATCTCACTTTATTGATCGAAACGATCGCTTGCTTCCGGAGGTTACTCATGGCTCGTACACGCGCGGCTGTGGTGATGGGCGCATTAGCGTTCGCATCCACGGCAATCCTGATTCCTGTTTACGCCCATGAAGGGCACAACAAGTCAACGGGGTCGACGTTCGATCCGAATGCCCCGAAGAAGGTCTCCGAAGCGACTGCATTAGCAATCAGCCTGAAGACCGCTGAGGTGGACTTTGGACAAGTCGAGGATGTTGTCAGGCTCACCGGTATGGTGCGGGCCAGGCCCGACTCGCTCTTTGCCGTCTCTCCGAAGTATGCCGGGGTTATTCGGTCCATTGCCGTGCAGCCGGGCGATCGTGTGACCAAGGACATGGTACTCGCGGAGTTCGATTCTCCGGAGGTTGCTCGGCTCATGTACGACTTGAAGCGCCTGGAAGCCGAGAACGAACGGTTGCTCTCGGAGGTAAGGCGGGCCGAGTCGCTGGTGGCTTCGCTGGAGATTGAGGTGCCGTCGCTGATTAAGAACGCCGAACTCGCCGAGGCCGAGGTTGAACGGCTCACGTCTGCCGGAGAGAGCGTGTCGGCGAATCTTCTCGCCCAGCGTAAGTCTGAGGCGATCAAGCTCCGTGCCGACGCCGGACTTCGCGCGATTGCGCTGTCGCAGGCCCGTGCCGATGTCGATTCAATTTCTCGTCAGGCGGAAACGACCGAAGCTTCGGCCGAGTCTCTCCGTGGCACACTTCCGGGCGTGGGTGCCGAAGATGGTTCAGAATCACTTGTTGACCCGGCACGGCCCGGGCTCGTCCGGTTCACTTCACCGATCGACGGCGTCATCGTCAGCCGGGCGGCCTTGCCGGGTGAGGGTATAGCCGCCGGAACTTCAATCGCCACGGTCGGCAACTTTACGGCCGTGCAAATAGAAGGAGAACTCCCCGAGGGGCTTATCGATCGCGTCGCGTCTGCTCCGAACGCCAAGGTGCGGGTGCGTCGCGGCTCAGACGTTCAGGGTAATGCGGTTGCCGAGGGGGTGGTCCGATACGTCAGCCCCGTGATCGACGCGACCAAGCGAACCGCACATCTCATCGTTGAAGTGGACAACGCGAGCGGTGCGTTACGCCAAGGACAGTTCGTTGATCTAACGGTCATTCTGGCTGCCAACGACAGTGTCGTGGTCGTGCCGGTCTCGGCGATCGTGAAGGAAGGGCCATTGCAGTACGTGTTCGTGAAGGAGGGCACAGGCGAGAACGAGGTCTTCATGAAGCGGGACGTGGCCACCGGCGTGCGCGATGACCGCGTCGTAGAGATCAAACTCGGACTGGTCCCGGGTGATGTGATCGCGGTCAGCGGTGCATTCAGCATTTCACAGTTGCGTGGCTTCGTGCCCGGCGCGCCTGAGCCCGCCGCGACTGAGAAGAGCACTGATGGTCACGGACACTCGCACTAATCTCGGCTTCCGTCTCATTTGCTGATCAGGAAGGAGTTCCGTTTGCTCAACTGGATTATCAAGGCTTCGCTTCACAACCGCGTGCTGGTGCTCATCGCGGCACTGCTGGTGTCGGTCTACGGCGTGTATGTGACGCTCAACACGCCGACGGACGTGCTCCCTGACCTCAACCGCCCTGTGGTCACGATCTTCGGAGAAGCTCCGGGCCTTGCGCCCGAAGAAGTCGAGGCCCAAGTCACTTATCCGATCGAGACCGCCGTGAACGGCGCGCCGGGCGTTGAACGCGTGCGGAGCCGCAGCGCTCTGGGGCTTTCGATCGTGTACGTCGAGTTCGCCTGGGGCACCGACCTCAAATACAACCGCCAGGTCGTCAGCGAGCGGCTGGGCACGATTTTGGAGAAGCTTCCTCCTGGCATTGTGCCGGTGATGACGCCCGCGTCTAGCATCATGGGCGAGATCGCGCTGGTGAGTGTGTCCAGCAAGACGCTGAGCCCGATGGACGTACGGACGCAGGCCGAGTTCGTGCTACGGCCCGCGATTCTTTCAATCCCCGGAATCGCCCAAGTGACAGTGATGGGCGGGGAGCTTAAGCAGTTCCGTGTCCAGGCCGATCCCGACAAGCTGCGCCTCTTCGACCTGACACTCGAGGATGTCGAGAAGGCCCTTGTCGCCGCGAACCAGAACACGGGCGGCGGGTTTGTTGTGATCGGCGCACAGGAACTGGTCATCCGCAACCTGGGCCGGGTGCAGACGGCCGAAGACATCGCGTCTTCTCTCATCACCAACAAGCCCGGCGCCCACGACTCTGCGCCTCGCGCAGTGTTGATCCGCGATGTGGCGACGGTGACCGAAGCCGGCCCGACCATTAAGCGCGGCGACGGCTCGGAGAACGGCGCGCCCGCCGTCATCATGGCAATCCAGAAGCAGCCCGGCGCCGACACGCTCACGCTCACGCGAGCGCTCGACGCGACTCTGGCGCAGCTCAAGCCGGCACTGCCCCAAGGGCTGGACGTGAACCCCGACGTGTTCCGGCAGGAGCACTTCATCAAGTCGTCGATTGGGAACGTGGTGCACGCCCTGCGCGACGGGGCCATCCTTGTGGTCATCATCCTGATTCTCTTCCTGATGAACGTGCGGACGACGATCGTCACGCTCACGGCACTCCCGCTCTCGATCATCACGACATTTCTGGTTTTCGACTGGCTGGGGTTGAGCGTCAACACCATGACGTTGGGCGGGCTGGCTGTGGCCATCGGCGAACTGGTGGACGACGCGGTGGTCGATGTCGAGAACGTCTACCGGCGGCTGGGCGAAAACCGCCGCGCGGCCAATCCCAAGCCCATCATGCAGGTCGTCTTCGACGCCTCCAGCGAGATCCGCAACCCCATCATCCTGGGCACGATCATCGTCAACCTGGTCTTCCTGCCGACGTTCTTCCTTCCGGGCATCGAGGGTCGGCTCTTCGCCCCGCTGGCGACGGCGTACATCGTCAGCATCTTCGCCTCGCTGCTGGTGGCGCTCACGATCACGCCGGTGCTGGCGTACTACCTGCTGCCGGGCATCAAGCGGATGACGCACGGGAAGGACGGCCTCTTGCTACGCGTCTGCAAGCGGCTCGCCCTGCGGTCGTACTCGATCTCCATGCCTCGTCCCATCACCGTGCTCGCCACGCTGGGGCTGCTTGTCGCGGGGGCGCTGTTCATGGTCACGCGGCTGGGGTCGGAGTTTCTGCCGCCCTTCAACGAGGGGACAGCCACCGTCTCGTTCATGCTCACTCCGGGCGTCTCGCTTGAAGAATCCAACCGCATCGCCAGGCGCGCCGAAGAGGCGATCCTGAGCATCCCTCAGGTCAAGAACGTCGCCCGCCGCACCGGCCGCGCCGAGCAGGATGAGCACGCCGAGGGGGTGCATTCCTCTGAGATCGACGTGGACCTGTGGACCAAGGAGGATGCGAAGAACCCCGACAATCACTCCGACAAGCAAATTGGCGCGAGCGGCCGCAAGCCGCCTCGCCACCAGGACATCCGCCCGCGCGAGGCGGTCTTTGCAGAGATCGGCGAAAAACTCTCCGTCTTCCCGGGCGTCAACGTCGGCGTGGGCCAGCCGATCAGCCACCGCATCGAGCACCTCTTGTCGGGCGTTCGCGCCCAGGTGGCCATCAAGATCTTCGGCGACGACCTCAACACGCTGCGCACGCTCGCCGACCAGACCAAAGCGGCGATGGAGGGCATCCCCGGCGTGGCCGACCTGCAGGTGGAACAGCAGGTGCTCGTGCCGCAGCTGCACATCAGCGTCAACCGCGCCGCCGCGGCGCTTGTGGGGTTCACGCCCGCGGCGCTCACCGATGCGATGGAGACGGCCACCAAAGGCAAGGTCGTGGGCCAGGTGCTCGACGGGCTCAAGTCGTTCGACATCACGCTCACCTTGGACGACCGGCACCGGACGGACCCGACGCAGCTCGGTGACGTGCGGCTGGTCTCGCCGACGGGCGCGATCGTGCTGGTGCGAGATGTGGCCGAGATCGTCGAGAAGCTCGGCCCCAACGAAGTGGCGCGGGAGAACCTCCGTCGCCGGATTGTGGTGCAATGCAACGTCCGCGGGCGCGATCTGGGCTCGACGGTTGAAGAACTCCAGAAGTCAATCGCGTCGGACATCAAGTTGCCGCAGGGCTACACGATGGAGTTCGGCGGCCTCTACGAGGCGCAGAAGGAATCGACCCGTTTGCTGCTGATCTTGGGACTTGGTTCGCTTGTCGCCATCTTCGTCATTCTCTACACGCATTACCGCTCGGGGATGATCGCCGCGCAGATCATGCTCAACGTCCCGTTCGCGCTCATCGGCAGCGTGACGGCGCTGGCCATCACCCGCGAGCCCTTCAGCGTCGCGTCGCTCGTGGGCTTCATTAGCCTCACCGGCATCGCCACCCGCAACGGCGTGCTGATGGTCAGCCACTATGTCCACCTGCTCACCCATGAGCGACAGCTGTGGAGCAAGGAACTCATCATCCGCGGCAGCCAGGAGCGCGTCGCGCCAGTGCTGATGACCGCCGTCACGGCAGGTCTGGGCCTGATCCCGCTGGTGCTCAGCAAAGGCGAGTCGGGCAAAGAGATTTTGTACCCCGTGGCCGTCGTCATCCTGGGCGGGCTCATCACCAGCACGCTGCTGGATTTCTTCGTCACCCCGGCGGTCTTCTATCGCTTTGGCAAGACCGCCGCCGAACGGTTGGCGAGGGAACACATCGCCAAGCACGGCGATTCACCAACACAAGGTTCACACCACGCCGCCTCTACACAACTGTTACTCGTCGCAACAGACCTCACCGGTGTTTCACCGGCAATCCACGTCGCACCTCCGGCAGGGGCAATCGACGTTGGAAACTCCCAAGCCTCTGCCCAAACCGAGGACGGCAGTAAGAAGCCCTCCTAAAGGAGTTCCGATATGAAGTACCGAAATCGTTTCACCAAGTTTGCACTGCTAACCGCTGGGGCGGCGCTGGCGTTCGCCGCGCCCGCGGCCCTGGCGCAGCATGACCATTCCGCAACCACGACAAAACCGCCCGCACACGGCGCGGACGGCCACTCCCATGGCGCCCAGGCCAATGCCCCTGAGACGTATGCCAATGCCGTCGCCGAAATGGCCAGCCGGGCTGCCGAAGTCGAGGCCGCGCTGAACAACGGCGATCTTGATGCGGCCCACGATGAGGGCGATGCCATCGCGGCGATCGCTCGCACACTGGGTGCGTTGGCGTTGAAGCCAGACTCGGGCGTGGCGAAGGACCAGGTGAAGGCCGCCAACCTCGCGGGCAAGGCTATCGCCGAGCAGATGGACGCCATCCACGACGCAGGCGAGAAGAAGGACATCGCCGGCGCGAAGGCCGCATTCGCCAAAGGCAAGGTGCAGATTGATTCGCTCAGCGCCGCCGCGCCCGCGACCTACTACTGCCCCATGCACTGCGAGGGGGCCAAGACCTACAACAAGCCGGCCAAGTGTCCGGTGTGCGAGATGAACCTCAAGAAGCAGACCAGCGACAACTTCACGATGGACGTGAAGCCCGTCGGGGGCAAGATCATCGTCGGCGAGCCCGCGACGATGGTCTTTACCATCAAGGACCCCACCGGCCTGCCCGTCAAGAAACTCGAGGAGGTTCACGAGAATCTGCTGCACCTTCTCATGGTCAGCAAAGACCTCGCGTGGTACGCCCATGAGCACCCCGAGATCCAGCCCGACGGCACGTTCACCTTCACCTACACCTTCCCCGAAGCGGGCGAGTTCGTGTTCTACAACGACTTCACGCCTCCAAACGTCGGCCAGCAAGTGGTGCAAGTTCTCATCACTGTCGAGGGCGCGGCCCCCGCGAAGCGGGCGCTCACGGTCGATGCCGACAAGCCTAAGACGGTGGACGGGTACACGGTGTCGCTCGACACCGGCGGCCCTGTTAAAACCGGCGCGGCGACGCACATGGCGTACACCGTAACCAAGGACGGCACGCCCGTGACGGACTTACAGCCGTACCTCGGCGCAATGGGACATTTGGTCATCATCAGCGAGAACCTCAAGGAGTTCGTCCATTCGCACCCGCACGAGGAGGGTGCTGGACACGGCGCGGCCACTCAGGGCGGCCCCAAGGTGGACTTCGAGGCCCACTTCAAGGCCCCGGGCGTCTACAAGGGCTGGGCCCAGTTCCAGCATATGGGCAAGGTCATCACCGTGCCCATGACGTTCAACGTCGCCAAGGGCGAAGCGTCCGACGGCGGCCATAAGCACGGCGCGGCCCCAATCAACACGGTCTGCCCCATCACCGGGGCGGTCGCCGATGCGGGCGTGACGCGCGACTTCAAGGGGCAACTCGTGGCCTTCCAGGATGCGGCTAGCGCCGCCCGCTGGGACTCCATGACCGATGCAGCGCGGTTTGAGAAACTCGTCCCCGCGCTCGTCGCTTCGGCCGCCGCCGCCGCCAAGGCGGGCCACGGCGATCATGCCGATGCGGGCGATGGCATGCCCGCGGGCGTAGATGATGCCGAGGCCCGCGCGTTGTACTTCACGCCCGGCGGCAAGTACACAGAGGCCGACATCAAGGCCAACGGCCCGCTCATCGCCGGTGACAAGTATCGGGGGAAGATGGCCAAGCACGACTTCAAGCCCAAGGTGGGGGACGCGATCTGCCCGATCACGCTCACCAAAGTCAACCCGAAGTTCACCTGGATCATCGGTGGCAAGGCGTATGAGTTTTGCTGCCCACCTTGCATCGACGAGTTCGTGCTGCTCGCCAAGACCTCGCCCGAGGAGATCAAGGAACCGTCGTCTTACGTCAAGACGTGATGTGCGGGCGGGTCTCCCGCTTGTGCCAAGAAGCCTCCGAGTCGCGCCGCGAGAGCGGGCGGCCCGGCTTTGCACGCCCCACCGTGAGCGAGCGTCGCCCACGCGTTCGAGTCAACTCTGTTCGGAGAATTACCCATGAAGCGTTCCCCCGTTTTTGCCGCCTCCGCCCTGCTGCTCCTGGCTGGAGCGATCGCCTTTCCCATCTCGTCCATCGCCGCCGCCTCGGCCACCGTGATGACCACGAACGGTGATCCGGTCAACAAGTCCTGCCCGATCATGGAAGGGGAAGTGGACAAGGACGCTCCCACACGGCAGTTCAAGGGCGTGACCATCGGGTTCTGCTGCCCCGGCTGCGACCGCAAGTGGGACAGGCAGTCCGATGAGAAGAAGATCGCCATGCTCGTCAAGTTCGCCCCCGAGGCCATCACGGCGATTGCCGCGGCTGCCAAGGCCGCGCCCAAGCCCGACGAGGCCAGCGTTCAGCCCGATGCCGCGGCACTCGCGGGCAACCCGGCCGTCAAGGTCGCCCGCGCGTACATCGATGCGTGCGGGAAGTCGGATGCCGCCGCGCTCAACGCGCTCTTTTTGGACAAGGGTCGCGCGACCGTGAGCGAGAACGCCAGCGATGAGGGCTCGTGGGAGACCTACCGCGACCACCATCTCATGCCCGAGTTGAAAGAGATGCCCGGCTTCGCCATGACGATTGCGAAGGAAGACGTGCAGACCTTCGGCGCGACCTCGATCGTGCGCCAGATCGGCTCGTTCACCGTCCCCGACCCCAACCACAAGGAACTCACGAAGAAGTACCGCGCCGCCGTGACCTACATCGTCGTGGACGACGGCGGCACGCCCAGGATCGCGCACCTGCACTGGTCGAGCCGGGCGGAGAAGAAGCCCGACGCCGCCGCGCCTACGAAGTCGCCCGACGCGGGCCACGGGCATGACCCCAAGTAATGCACTTTCACGGCCCGCCCCGCCAACGCGGTGCGGGTCGCTTTGACTCCGGAGACTGACCCCATGAGACCCCGAACCACGACGATCCCCCCCACCTTCTCCCGCCCGCGCGCTGCGCTGGCGTGTACGGCCGCATTGATCGCGGGCGGTCTAAGCGGGTGCGCTTCGCTCGATTACAAGGCCGACATCGACCGCGCCGCGGCCACCGTCGCCGAGCGATCCGGCATCTCCCCGGTTTGGAACGAGCCGTGGGAAGCGTCGCTGACCGCGTGGGATGGCCAATCCCCGCTCAGGGTCGAACAGGCCTTGGCGATGGCCCTCCGGAACAACCGCGAGATTCGCGGCCAGGTCGAGTCGATCGCCGCCTCACGCGCCGATCTGGTGCAGGCCGGGCTGCTGCCCAACCCGGTCGTTGCGCTCACGCTGCGGTTCCCGTTCGACCCGGTGAGCGGCGGCTCGTTTGTTGGGGCGTCATTGGTGCAGTCCTTTACCGCACTCTGGCTCCGCGATGGCAAGATCGAGTCTGCCGATGCCCGGCTCAACCAGTCGGTGCTCGACGTGTCGGACAAAGCCCTGCGGCTCGTCGCCGAGGTCCGGTCCAAGCACACGCGCATCACCTTCGGTCAGCGGGCGGCGTCGCTGAGCGATGAGAATCTGGCGACGATCCAGCGCACCATCGACTCACTCGATGCCCGCGTGCGCGGTGGCGAGGGAACCTCACTGGACGTGAATCGCGCCCGCCAGCAACTCGCCAAGGCCCAGGCCGAACGCGCGATCACTCTCCGCGACCTCGCCAAAGAACGCCGCCGGATGCTGGAACTCATCGGCTTCGCGGCGGAGAACGCCGAGTGGACGGTGGAGGCGGCCGTCGTCAACACGGTCAGTAACACTCCCGACGAAGCCGCCGTGATGGCGATGGCAGCCACGCAGCGACTGGACGTGGCCGCGGCCCGCCTGATCGTGGATGCCCATCGGGCCGACCTCTCCACCGAAGAACGCAGCCGCCTGAAGGACTTCGGACTCGGGGCCGACTTCGAGCGGGACGTAGACGGTAAGAAGACCATCGGGCCGGTCGTCGAAGTTGGCATCCCGATCTTCGACACCAATCAGGCCCAGATCGCCAAGGCCGGGTCGCTCGCCCGCGCCGCCCTCGCCAACTACGAAGGGGTCTCGCAGCGTGCGACGCGCGAGGTGCGGGTCGCGTGGGTCGAGTTGGACGCGGCTGGGCGGCTGGCGGATCAGTACCGCCAGAGCGTGCTGAATATTGCCGAGCGAAACCTGACGCTCGCCCAGTCCGCGCTCAAGGCCGGCCAGGCCGACGTGACCGTGCTGCTGGACGCCCAGCGGGAACTAGTCGACGCCCGCCGCATGCTGAGCGACCTCGAACGCGACGCTGCACTCGCCCGAATCGCGCTGGAACAGGCGGCGGGCGGGACACTGGTCTTGGTTTCTCCCAAGTCGTCCGGCAAATAATCTCTCAGTATTTCCGTTCACCGCGGCGAAACAAGGGATTGCCCGATAGCGCAGCAGCGCGCCAACACATAGAGTCCAAACAGCTTACATACCCCGTAGGGTATATTCTTTTTAAGGAGCTTCAAAATGGACACGACGACCACGACGAACGACACGATCACGCTTTCAATCGATGGGATGAGTTGCGGGCACTGCGTAAACGCGGTGACCAAGGCCCTTTCGGCGGTACCCGGCGTGCAGATCCATTCGGTGGCGGTGGGCACGGCGCAGATCGAAGCCAAGGACAGTTCGGCCGCCGGGCACGCCGTGGCCGCGCTGCAAGCGGCCGGGTATCCGGCGCGAGCGATGGCGGCCGACGCCTCCGTTTTGAGCAAGCCCGCAGCCGGTTGCTGCGGCGGAGCGAGCAAGGCGGGCGTGGGTGCCGGAGCGGGTGTTTCGGGGAGCACATCCAAGGGCGGCTGCTGCGGCTGAACGCGCCGGCATCCATGCACGAACGCTGGAGTCGATTCGATGGCGACGTTACGAAAGAAGGCACCGGCGAAGAAGGGCGCGGCGGCCATGACCAGCGCGGCGTGCGGCTGCGGGAAGGTGTCGGCCTCCTCGCTCAAGGGCGGCACGCGCGAGGGCGCGCCGGCGGCGGTGCGCGACGGAATCGGGCCGGGAGCGCACGCGACGGGTGTAGACAACACGCTCAAGGCCGCCAACCTCAAACACCTGCGACGGATCGAGGGACAGGTGCGCGGGTTGGCGGGGATGGTCGAGGAGGACCGCTACTGCGCCGACATCATCACACAGGTCTCCGCAGTGCGCGAGTCGCTGCAAACCGTCGCCCGCAACCTCATGCGCAACCACCTTCAATACTGCGCCGCCAAGGCGATACACAACGAGGGGATGACGCGCGAGGCGATGGTAGATGAACTGATCCAACTGGTCGGCAAGCTCTCGCGGTAAGCGGCCCGGCGGGCGGGCTCCGCGGTGGAGCACCCGCCCGAACAACATTTCAAGGAAAGCACAGTAATGGAACACGAGCAGCACGGACTCAAGAGCGGCGGCACAAAGACCGGGCACGCGGGAATGGCGGGACATGCGGGGGCAAGCCTCGCGCAGAGCGCCCACGGCGGCGGGCACAACCCCTACGTGGGGCTCCTGGTTTCGCTGGCGGTTTCGTTCGCGGCGATGTACCTCATCATGTACGCGATGGCCGACCGCTGGAGCAACGTGTACTTCAACCTGAGCAACGTCTACATGACCGGGCTGATGGCGGGCTCGATGGTGCCGATCATGCTGCTGACGATGCCGGGCATGTTCAAGAACAAGCGGGCCAACGCCGCCCTCTGGGTGGGGGCGGTGGTGGGGCTCGCGCTCTGCTGGTTCCTGCTCCGCGCCGAGGCGGGCGTGGGCAACCGCCAGTTCCTGCGGGCGATGATCCCGCATCACTCCGCCGCGATTCAGATGGCTCAGGAGTCCGCCATTACCGACCCGCGGGTCAAGAAACTCGTCGAGGAGATCATCTCCTCGCAGCAGCGAGAGATCGCCGAGATGAAGGCGTTGCTCGCGGAGAAGAAGTAGCGTGAACGTGACGAATGACCATCCATCGCTCGCGCGAGGAGACACAGACGCCGCCGGCACCGCACTCCCGCACCGGACAACTCAGAGTCGAGGTGAACCATGAGTTACAACTGCGCATGCCATGACGACAAGCCGCCCGCGAAGGAATGGAAGCGATTCGTGCCCGTCATCATGGGCGCCGCGATTGTGATGGTCTTGATCGCGGGGGCGATGCTCAAAGACAGAGGAAAGACGACCACGCCCGGAGAGCCGCGGAGTGCGCAGACAAACTCCGCAGCGCGGTATTGAGTCGCCGATGGACTATAAAGGACAGCGATGAACCATGAACACAAGCACGGTGCGGATACGACTTGGCCCCGAGGCACGACCACGCCGCCGGGGTCGAACGTCACCACGGTCGCCGCTCCTGACGAGCGTGTCGATCTCCCTCTCAAGGGCATGACATGCGCCTCATGCGCCAACACCATCGAGAAGGCGCTGGGCAAGGCCCCGGGCGTGTCAAACGCTAGCGTGAACTTCGCCACCAAGACCGCGACCGTGCGATACGCCGCCGCCGCCACCTCGCCCGAGAAGTTGGTGGGAGTGGTGAAGGGGACGGGGTACGACGCGGTGGTCCCCGCGCCGGCTTCGAGGAATTACGCCGGACACGACCCGGCGATGCCGGGAATGTCGGAAGCAGAACACGCAGCGATGCCTGCTGGACATACGATGGGGGAACATGAAGTTGGAGAGGACCATTCCGCCCACATGCACGTCAACGCCGACGAGCAGACGGTGCTGCTCCGCAAGGTCATCGTCGGCGCAGTGTTGTCCGTGCCCGTGCTGGTGATCGCGATGTCGCACGGGAAGATCGCGTTTCTGAATCAACCGTGGATCAACTGGCTCCAACTCGCCCTCACCACGCCGGTCGTGGTCTGGTGCGGGTCGCAATTCTACCGGATGGCATGGATGGGGCTGAAGCACTTCCGGGCCAACATGGATTCGCTCGTGGCGCTCGGGACGGGCACAGCTTTCCTATACTCCATCGCCGCCACAGTGTGGCCGACGTTCTTCTCTATAGCTCGGGACAGCGCGATGGGCGGCATGGCGATGGTCCCCGTGTACTACGAAGCCGCCGCGGTCATCATCGTCTTGGTGCTGCTTGGCAAGCTCTTGGAGGCCCGAGCCACGGGCAACACCAGCGCGGCGATCCGTAGGCTGATCGGACTGCAAGCCAAGACCGCACGCGTGGTACGAGCTGGGCGGGAACAGGACATCCCCGTCGAGCAGGTCATCGTCGGGGACACGGTGATTGTCCGCCCCGGAGAAAAAATCCCCGTGGATGGCAAGGTCGAGACCGGCGATTCCGCTATCGACGAGTCGATGCTGACGGGGGAGAGCGTCCCCGTCGAGAAGAAAGCCGGCGATGCGGTCTTCGGGGCCACCATCAACACCACCGGCGCGCTGACCTTCTGCGCCACCAAGGTCGGCAACGACACGGCGCTCCAGCAAATCGTCCGCCTCGTGCAGGAGGCCCAGGGCAGCAAGGCTCCCATCGCTCGTCTGGCTGACACCATCAGCGGCTACTTCACGCCCGCAGTGCTCGGCATCGCGATTATCACCTTCGTCGTCTGGTATTTCGTCGCGCCGATTGACACGCGGCTGAGCATGGCGCTGCTCACATTCGTGTCCGTCCTCATCATCGCGTGCCCCTGCGCGCTGGGGCTTGCCACACCCACGGCCATCATGGTTGGGACCGGTCGTGGAGCCGAGCACGGCATCCTCATCAAGGGCGGCGAGGCGCTGGAGACGGCCCACAAATTGACGGCCATCATTCTCGACAAGACAGGCACCATCACGCAGGGCAAGCCCGCCCTCACGGACGTGCGAGCACTTCCGGGCACTGTCGAGGCCGACCTTGTGCGACTCGCCGCTTCCGCGGAGCGACGCAGCGAACACCCGCTCGCCGCGGCAATCGTGGAAGGAGCAAAGGCTCGCGGCCTCACGCTCGCGGAACCCAGCGCGTTCAAGGCCGTCATTGGCAACGGCATCGAAGCGACCGTGGATGGTCGCGCCGTCCTAATCGGAAAGCGTGCGCTTCTGGCCGACCGCGGAATCGATACCACGGCGCTGGATTCCCTTGCCGAGGAACTCGCCGCGGTGGGCAAGACGCCCATGTACACTGCGATCGACGGCAAGCCCGCCGGGCTAATAGCGGTCGCCGATCAAGTGAAACCAGAATCCAAGGCGGCCATCGAGCAGATGCAGAAGATGGGTCTGCGTGTGGCGATGATCACCGGCGACAACGCCAAGACCGCGGCGGCAGTAGCGAAGGAAGTTGGGATTGCACCAGAAATGGTCTTCGCCGAGGTCCTGCCGGGGAACAAGGCCGAGCACGTTAAGAAACTCCAGGCCCAGGGCTTGGTTGTTGGAATGGTGGGCGACGGCATCAACGACGCCCCAGCGCTCGCCCAGGCTAATATCGGGTTTGCGATGGGCACCGGGACCGATGTTGCGATCGAAGCCTCCGACGTCACCCTGATCCGCGGCGACTTGCGGACGGTGCCCGAGGCCATCGCTCTGTCACGGGACACGATGCGGACAATCAAACAGAACCTCTTCTGGGCGTTCATCTACAACGCCCTGGGCATTCCCATCGCAGCGGGCGTTCTGTACCCATTCACGGGGTGGCTTCTCTCGCCGATCATCGCAAGCGCAGCAATGGCGTTCTCCAGCATTTCAGTTGTGCTCAATAGCCTCAGGCTTGCTCACAGGGGTGTCGGGGCAATCCGATGAAGCGGGAAACGCGCCCCTGGCGTGGCCGGGGTCGGTCTACAGGGTTCGCGGGCTCGGCGTTGATGCGATTCACATCTGTGAGCGGTTCGGTCGGGATTTCTTCGACCTGGTCTTACGTGAGCGCTACGCCAAACGCATCTTCGCGCCAGCGTTACGGCTTGGGATGTTGAGGGGATGACACCATCAGAATCGGCGCGGGCGAAGTAGTTGAGTATCGTTGACGAGCAGCGAAGCAGCGAAGTGTCTATCAAACAGTTTTGCAACCAGCGATCAATCCCGTGCTCGTCGTTTTTCGCCTGGCGGCGGAAGCTGGGCGCGGGGTCAAGCTGACCGGCGCCGACATTCGTGGAAGCGGCGGTCGGGCGTGGGGCCGGTATCGGCGGCGATCTGGCCGACGGTGTGCAAATCGAGTTGGCGGGTCTGCGTGTGGTGGTGAGTCGCGGCTTTGACCGACAGGTGCTGCTGGACGTGATAAGCGTGCTGACTGAGAGGGCGCCAAGCCGGGGCGCGGCGTGATCGGCCTGCCGACGCTGGGGCAACTGGACCATGCAGCGGCGGGGGTGCGCATCTGGCTGGCCATCGCGCCGGCGGACATGCGCTGCTCCTTCGATCGCCTCGCGGAGCTGGCGGCGCGGGTGACTGGAGAGGATCCGCTATCCGGCCATCTGTTCCTGTTCCGCGCGCGGCGCGTGAACTCCTGGGCACCGCGCGTGGTAAATCCGATGACGCAAAAGAATCAACGGGTCGCGCGCGATTCGCCACGCGCAGCCCGGGACAGCGGAGTGCGTTGGACCAACTGATGCACTACGTCGCCCAACGCCGCGAGATGCTCGACTACGCCGATTTTCATCGCCGCGGCTGGGACATCGGCTCGGGCTCGACGGAATCGATGTGCAAAGCGTTAACCCGAAGGCTCAAACAACGGGGCATGCGTTGGGACGCCGACAACGCCGAAGCGATCATGGCGCTGGAAACGCTGGAACAAACCGATGGCTGGCAGAACTGGCTCGTATGACTCGTATACCGAGCCGCCATCCGCAATTAGCAACGCCCGAAAGATTGGGCAGACCTACCGCTGCCTATGTTTCTTGCGACTTCGTGTTTATCCGAATGTTGTTGCGATCGTCGACAAGAAACAGCGTTAGACCCTGGCGAAAAAAAGCCGATGATCAGCGATAGTCAATCAAGATGCTTTCGGCGGCGGCTTATTCTTTTCGGATGCAGTCTCGGCTGGCGATCTCGCTTTCGTGGATCGCCGGCTTTGCTAACGTCATCGTATTGGGTGTGTGCGGCGTTTCGATCTCGCACGTGACCGGCAATCTCACGCATTTGGGGCAACATGTGGGCGGGCCGAATCTGGTGGCGGGGCTGTTTGTGGGATATCTGGTCGCGTGCTTCCTCATCGGCGCGATGACCGCGGGGTTTATGCTGGAGATCGCCAAGCAGCGGGGCATGCGATCAAAGTATGTCCTGCCGGTTGCCACCGAAGCGGCGCTGCTGGCGTTATTTGGGTTGATTCTTGAAGCGCATAATCATCACTTCGGCAACGACCGGATGATTATCTGGTGGATGACAGGGCTGGCATCGATCGCGATGGGCATTCAGAACGCCACCATTACCAAGATTAGCGGGGCGGTGGTTCGCACGACGCACCTGACCGGCGTGGCAACCGATCTTGGGCTGGAAGGATCGCAACTGCTGCTCTATTGGTGGGATAAGCTGCATTGGTTGAATAAGGTCCAGGGGCGGCGGTCGCGACGGCCGATGCGGCTGCTGCGGGTCTCGACGCGGCATCCGACAGTGCTGCGCATCGCGCTGCTGGCGAGCATCTTCGGCTCGTTTCTCTTCGGCGTGATCGCGGGGGTGTTGATGTATCACTGGTTGCCCGATTATGCGATGGCGTTGCCCGTTTCGTTTCTGATCTGGATCATTTACGTGGACTGGAGGAAACCGATCGCGGATGTGCGTGAGCTTGATCCGCTGCACGATGAAGAGGCCGGGCACACGCGTGAACTCGCCAGCGTGTTGCCGGAAGGTGTGGGCGTGTATCGACTTACGCACCACAAACGGCGTGGCGCGCACCACGCGCCCGATTTTCAGTTGTGGGCCGACCGCCTGCCGCGGCATTGGCGGGTGATTATTCTCGCGATCAGTCCGATGACGGCGTTCGACAGCGACGCCGCCCTCAACCTCACGGCGACGGCGCGCCGGCTGGCTGCGGACGGCCGGAAGCTGATCCTCAGCGGGGTGACGGCGCGGCAGTACAAAATCTTGTTCGGCAATGGCTTGGGTGATGTGCTGGGAGCCGAGGACGTTTCACCTGACCTGGAATTCGCCGTGGCGCGGGCAATTGAGGCGGTTCGATCGGAAAATAAAGCATGATCGTCGGTCGATGTCATGGCGAATTGAGCTTCGATCGGTCGTCACGTAGCATCCCCTCATGGCGGGAAACGACGATAAGGTGCGTGCGCGGGCTCGGCTGACGTGGATGGCGGAGCGCGCGTTTGGGCTTGAAGCGGTGGCGGTGCGGGTTTCGGCGGCTGCGGTAGACGTCATCGTGGACGATTGTTCCGCTAAGCCGCAAGCGGCGGAGATTGCGCCTTTGCCGCGGCCGGTTGCTGCAGCGCCGTTAGTTAAAGCGACTTCGACTGCCGTCACAACAGGCGGGAAGGTGCCAAAGTTAATCGTGCCACTGCCTCCGCCGTTTACAAGTGCGGTCGGAACGGCAGAGGAGAAATCGATCACACTCACGCAATTGGACGTGGGTTTCGTAAAGGGTTGCACGCGGTGCGGGCTGAGCGCCAGCCGGACGCAAACCGTGTTCGGTGAAGGGGATGTGGATGCGCCGATCATGTTCATCGGCGAAGGGCCGGGCGAAAACGAAGATTTGTCGGGCCGGCCGTTTGTCGGGCGAGCGGGCGAATTGCTCGATCGCATGATCACCAATGGCATGGGCTTGCGGCGTGATCAGGTTTACATTTGCAACATCGTCAAATGTCGCCCACCGGGCAATCGAGCGCCGATGCCGGATGAAACGGCGGCGTGTACGCCTTATCTGGTGAAGCAGATCGAGACGATCCGGCCGAAGGTAATCGTGACATTGGGGGCGCCGGCGGCGAAATACATCCTGCAGAACGACAAACTTTCGATCACGGGCATCCGAGGGACGTGGCATGCGTATCGAGGCATCAAAGTAATGCCGACATTCCACCCGGCCTACATCTTGCGGAAGTACACGACCGAAGTACGAGGGCAAGTGTGGGATGATCTGAAAGCGGTAATGCACGAACTCGGTCTGCCTGTTCAAAAGCGCGGCGCGTGACAGTCTGCGTAAATTTTTCGGATTTTTCTTTCGCACTTTTTGCCAGCCTTGCATGAACGTCGTGTGAAGAAATCGTGTGCACGGAATTCGTTGGTCGGTTTCGACTTGTGACGATGCAAGAGCGCGGCGCGGAGAATTTTTCGACGCGCGCTTGACAACGCCCGTTCGTGACCAGGTTAAAAAATATCGTATTTTGCTGAGCAAAATCGTGTTTTGTTGCAGCAGCAAATTGTAGTTGGCGCGCGAGATGTTTTGGACTAGATTCCGCGCATCGATGAGGCACTTTCACTCAGCAAGGGATTGGCTGATCTAACTTTCGGCGGACGGACCCGCGGGCATTTTTTCGTTGTAGCCAACTGAATAGAGCGTTTAATGGTCACGACGCCAACAGCCGTTGCGCGCGAACCGGTGGTTCGCCGCGCCGCAGAAGTACCGCCGTTTGATGCACGCCAGTGGCAGCAGGTGCTTGCTGTCGTTCGCATGCAGCACGCCGCCCTCCACCGGTCGTGGTTCGACCAGATGGTGCCACGGCAGCTCAGCAATGGAGTCGTTCAGGTCACCGTGCTTACGCCGGCCCAACTTGCGTTCTGCCAAACGCAGTGCCAGCACCCGTTTACCGTGGCGGCCCAGCAGATCACCGGTCGGTTGCTGGCGGTGACGTTCCATTGCGACAAGCTGCAAACCGGTGGCGTGTTCAACGAAGGCGATCAGCAGGTTCCGCTGAACCCCGATTATACCTTCGAACAGTTCGTCACCGGCCCATGCAATCGCCTGGCTGCAGCGGCGGCATCGGCGGTGGGGGACAAACCCGGGGCTGCATACAACCCGCTGTTCATCCACGGTGGAGTGGGGCTTGGGAAGACGCATCTGCTCCAGGCGATTTGTCAGCGTGTGTTAGAGAGACAACCGAGCGCGCGAATTCTGTACCTGTCGTGCGACAGTTTCATCAACCAGTTCATCAACGCCGTTGAGCACGGCGACATGAACGGGTTCCGGCATCGTTACCGCAATTCCGATATCCTGGTGATCGACGATATCCACTTTCTCGCCGGTCGGGATCGAACGCAGGAAGAATTCTTTCACACCTTTAACACGCTGTATCAGACGCATAAGCAGATCATCCTTTCGGCCGACGCGGCACCGAGTGAGATTCCCGAGTTGGAGGAGCGCCTCATCTCGCGGTTCAACTGGGGTTTAGTCGCGCGTATCGACAAACCCTGCTACGAAACCCGCTGCGCCATTCTGAAAAAGAAGGCCCGCATCCGCGGGCTGGAGATCGCTGACGACGTGATTTGCTATGTCGCCGGCAAAGTGGCCAACAACACGCGCGAACTGGAAGGCGCGATCACCAAACTGCAGGGCCTTAGCCTATTGCACGAGGGTCGGATTGATCTCGAGTTGGCGAAGGGCGCGTTGGGCGACACCGCCACTCCCGACCAGCGGCGGATCACCATTCAGCAGATCTACGACGCCGTCATAAAGTATTACAACGTTCGCTTGAGCGATCTGCAGAGCAAGCGCCGCCACAAGTCGATCGCATTCCCGCGGCAGGTGTGCATGTACTTGGCGCGGCGACACACTCGCTACAGTCTGGAAGAGATCGGCGGGTACTTCGGCGGGCGCGATCACACGACAGTGATGCACGCCGTCCGGACGATCGATGCCGATGTAAAAAATGACCGCGAAGTCGCCAAGCAGCTCACGCATTTAGAGGCACAACTTACCGGGCAGAGCAACAACTAATTCTCTTCCTTGTCGGCGTTTTGGCATTGGCGGGTCGTAAAACTGGAGACAAATTTGCGTTTTGTCGAGCCCGCGCGAAGGATACCCGGCGTGGTAGGTGAGGAACTTGCGATTCAGCCGGCGTCCCAGGCGTGCTTTGCTGCAGCCAAGGCAATCTGCCGGCGGCATGCGAAGAGCTTCTATTTCGCTTCGCATTTTCTTCCAAAAGAAAAGCGAAACGCCTCCTTCGCCGTCTATGCATTCTGCCGTTTGCTCGATGATGCGGTGGATACGCGCCCGGGCCGGGAGGAAGAGGGGATCATTGAATTCGAAAGTACCCTCGCCCGCGTATATGCCGACGACGTCTCGGACTTCTCCCAAGACGAGCCCGGTCTGGCCCTTCGCGCGTTCCATGCAACAATTAGAAAGTACGACATCCCGCAGAAGTTGTTTAACGATTTGGCTTACGGATGCCGGATGGATCTTTCAATCACGCAGTACGCCACATGGCAAGATCTGGAAGTTTACTGCTATCACGTTGCCGGCGTGGTGGGGCTGATCATGAGCTGTATTTTCGGACCGATTGATGAGCCGGCGAAGCAGCAAGCGGTGGCGATGGGGAACGCCATGCAACTCACCAATATTCTGCGCGACGTAAAGGAAGACTTTGATCGAGGACGTATTTACCTGCCGCAGGAAGACTTAGACAGACACGGAGTGGATTTGACGGCGTTGTCCAACGGTGCTCCGACTCAGGAATTCGTCGACCTTATGCAGTTTCAAATCACTCGCGCCCGCAACCTTTATAGGTGCGGCGCGCAAGGCCTTTGTCACCTGGCCGATGATGGCTCGCGCCTGACGGCATCGGCGATGGCGGTCATCTACTGCGGCATTCTCAAAGCGATCGAAGCACAGCAGTACGACGTGTTTTCGCAGCGGGCTCATCTTTCGTTCTGGCAAAAGATCGCCAGAATCCCCGCGGCACGGAAGCTGGCTCGGCGCAAGGTGGGCCAGCCCCTGCCCGAGGTGTTCTGCTGACATGGCTGCGATCGAACTGTTCCAACCCAATGCCGTCGCCGACGCCTGGCACAATGTCATTGCGCCCGGCGGCTATGAGTGGTGGTATTTCGATGCCGAAGACCGCGAGCATGATCGGCAGATTGTCATCATCCTCCTGGAAGGTTTCGTGTTTCATCCTGGCTATTTGCGAAAGTTCGCTCGCTACTTAAAAACTCCCACCAAGCGCACGCCGCCGATGCCGGCTGACTTTCCTTGCGCTTATTTTGTGGTGTACGAGCGAGGGAAAATCGCACACCAGTTCATGCTGCAATACCCGCCCGGCGAGTTGTCGGCGGCGCGAGATCGGCTTTCGGTTGCGCTCGGGCCCAATCAAATACAAGCCGGTGATGACGGATCGATCCGCGTCACGCTGCGCGGCACGCCGTGGAAGCTGACGTGGCAAGGGCCTAAACGACTCGACGGACAAACCCTCACCGGTGACTTCACTTTCAAACCCAAATTCAATCACCCGCCGATGGAACGCACGTTTCTCAGCCGACCGTTGAGCGGCGCGGCACATCGCTGGGTGCTGGCCAATCCGCTATGCGATGTTGAGGGCACATTCCGCGTGTTCGACGCCCAAGCCCCTGGCGCGGGCCTCGGCGTACGCTTCGGCGGGCTTGGGTATCATGATCACAACTATGGCACCGGGCCGCTCGGGCCGGGCCTGAAACGATGGATCTGGGGCCGCGCGGTTTTTGACGATGCCGTCTACACGTTTCACTACGCCAAACCGCGTGACGCATCGCTGACTGATGAAGTGCATCTGGTGAAAGGCGATGCGATCGAACTCCGCGAGGTCGAAATCCGCCGGGTCGAATGCGACTGGAAAGCCATGTCGCCGATGCTGCTTCGATATCCGAAAGCGCTCTCGTTCAACAGCACGATGCGGCTCAAGAATCCTCGGTTGATCGATAGCGCTCCTTTCTACATGCGGCTGATTTACGAGGCCGAATGCCAGGGCCGGCGCGGGACGGCGTTTTGCGAAGTTGCCTATCCCAACCGATTGCGCTGGCCGGTGCTTGGCCGCATGATCGAAATGTCGATCAGCGACGGATGAAATCTACAGTCGTTGCACAAACGCAGCGGATTGATTATCGACGTTAAAGCGGCGGCGATTCGGTTACTGGGGGTCGATCGGCCGGCGGAGCGGATGGCGGCAGTGCGTTGGTTGCGGGTTCGGCGGGCGGAGCCGACAGGCGGAAAATCTTCCCCCCGCGCGACGCGATTTTCTCCTTCCCGCCGCGCATTTTCATGAAGCCGAAATCAAGCACATACATCGCGCCGTCGGGGCCGAACTTCACATCAATGGGCCGTTCCAGCGCAACGGTTCCGCGGTCAAGGCGGCTGGCGGGTTTGCCTTGCGTGTTGACGACAAAATCGGTCACCTGCCGCGCATCAATATTCACCCGAACAAGCTTGCGGCCCGGGATCATCGTCAGTTTCTGGTTGCTCGTGGCGAACGGCGCGCGGTCGCCGAACTGTGCGACAATCACACTGCCGTGATAGTCCTTAAATTCCCCGCTGGCCGGCACCACATCCATCTTGGCGGCGCCGGATAACGGAGGAAAGGTACCGCGATTCACGCTCTGCGGGTCGGCGCGCACTTTATCAAGCCCGCTGCGTTCGTGATCGATCAGCGCCGCCACGTCGGGGTAGCCGAAGCGGGTGATCATTTCCACCGGCGGCTGGAACTCGGGGTTGCTGATGGGCCGTCCATCGGTGCTGTAGTCGGGGAAACCGTACCACACCGGCACGCCGCCGCTGAGCAGCACACGCACGAGTGCATCGGGGTCGTCTTTCACAGGCCGCGTACCGCGCAGCTCCATGCCGTTGTTGGTTGCAAAAAGGTTGCCGAATTCGTTAAACACCAGGCCGCGCGGCAGGCGCAGACCGAGCGCTTCGACGCGCAAATCGCCGCCGGCGGGGCTGACCGAGTAAATGGCGCTCGAAGGCTTTTCGTTCGCCGCTTTCATAACGCGCGTCTGGTTACTCTTGCCGAATGGCTGGTAGGGCGCGGTCACCGAAATCTCGGTGCCCCCGAAGAGGCCGTACGCGGGGTTTTTGGTGTCGAAGCGCCGGCCGAGCAGAAACAGATCGACGCCCGACACGTCGCTGAACGCAGGATGCTCGCGCACCCACCCGCTCGACCAGTTGTCCAGCCCGACCACGCCGCTGTTCGTTGCCGCGCCGACGCCGAAATAAATGCGGCCATTCGGGTGAACGGCCAGGTCGGTCACGCCGTAATCGCCGGCGGCGGGGAGGTCGGCGATGATCGTCGTCGTGCGTCCTTCGCTATCGAAGGCGGTGATGACGCCGGCGCCGGCGCTGTCGCGGTGAGAAACGTAGATGCGTCCCTGGTTAGCGACCATTCCACCCACAGGCCCACGGAAATCGAATCGCTTGCCGCCGAACCCGAGAAGCGGAATGCGCGTGCCGCGCGGGTAAACCTGGAAATACGTGCCGTCTTTTTTCCAGCCGACGATGCGCGGTTTGTTGTCCGCGCCATTCTCGGCCACCAGCAATGAACCTTCGGCGTCGAAGGCGATGGCGGTGGGCGCGCTCAAGTCCGACGCCATTAATTCCAACCTCAGCCCCGCCGGATATTCCACCACTTTGCGATCGATCGGCTTGCGGTCGACTTCGGCAATCAGCGAAGGCTTGTTAATGCAGCCAACAAACGTCAGCGTAAGAACACCGATGACGAGCAGGCCAGATACTTGTACCCGTTGAGCGAATTGTTGTCGGCGATTGTTCATGATTCGGAAAACGCTCCTCACTCGGGCCGAGCGGGCACGAGCAAAACATGGTCGATCCCGACCTTGCGAAGGTCAGTCTCAAGGTCATCCAGAGCCTCGACATACTCTGACCCACGAATTGTTTTGTTTGCGGGAGTGACGATGACGTAAAGCCATTCGTCGCTCTCCACCCAGCCCTCATCGGGCACGTGAAGCTCAGTCCCATGCGCACGATTGTAATCGGTAAGAGACAATCGCACTCGGCTCACAATATCCTCGATCTGCTCCAGGGTTTTCATCGAAGTTCTTTCAAGTATCGAAGCGCGCTTGCCATTGCCCCCAACGCGATTCTGGCATCATCATCGCTCATTGTGATCATTGGCTGATAGTCCGCTGCAAGCCGAAGCTGGTACAGGATTTGAACCTGTCGTTCAAGGTTGATACGCCTCGCCACCGGCAACTTGACCAGAGCATTCATGATCAGATTCGACATCGTTCGATGACTTGGATTGCCTCGATGTAGCGGCATAGAGACGTTCTGCGCAACCAAGTGTGCGGTCACTTCCGCGTACGCTGCGTAATAGCATCGACTCACGCAGCTCCGATTTTGAAACCGAAACAACCTAATCGCCGCTGCATAAGAAGACTCTGCCATTTCAATCCATTCTCGCATGACATGTCTTTTCCTTCGAAATTTGGCTGGTCTAGTGGCTTCGTGCCCTGATCACATCTTGACCGTTTTGACAAGTTCTTTCACGTGGTCGACGCTGCTCTGGAACATCTTCCTTTCATCGGAATCCAGTTCGATTTCGATAATCTTTTCCACGCCTTCGGTGCCCAGGATGCACGGCACGCCCACAAAGTACCCGCCGACGTCGTATTCTTTGTCGCAGTAGGCGGCACAGGCGAGGATGCGTTTTTTGTCTTTGATGATCGATTCCGCCATCGCCACGGTGCTGGCAGCCGGCGCGTAGTAGGCGCTGCCGGTTTTGAGCAATCCGACGATCTCTGCGCCGCCTTTGCGGGTGCGATCAACAATCTGTTCGAGCCGGTCGGGCTTTATGAGCTGCGTAATGGGAATTCCACCAGCGAAGGTGTAGCGCTTGAGGGGCACCATGTCGTCGCCGTGCCCGCCGAGCAGCAGGGCCTGCACGTCTTGGACGCTGCAGCCGATTTCCATGGCAAGAAAGGCCCGGTAACGGGCGGCATCGAGCACGCCGGCCTGGCCGATGACGCGCTTGGGTAAAAAGCCGCTGGCCTTCCAGGCGACATAAACCATGGCATCGAGCGGGTTGCTCACCACCAGCATGATGGCATTGGGCGACCACCGCGCGACATTCTCGGCCACACTTTTGACAATGCCGGTGTTAATGTTGATCAGGTCGTCGCGGCTCATTCCCGGCTTGCGCGGCACGCCGGCGGTGACGATCACCACATCGCTGCCGGCGGTCGGTTCGTAGGTGGTGGCGCCGATGATCTTGGCGTCGAAGCCTTCGACTGGCGAGGCCTGAAATAAATCCAGCGCCTTGCCCTGCGGCATGCCCTCCACCTGCGGAATGTCGACCAGAACAATGTCGCCCAATTCCTTGCCGGCGGCCCAATGGGCGGCGGTCGCTCCGACGTTGCCGGCCCCGATGATGCTTATCTTTGCACGTCGCATGATGGGTTGTTTCCTTTTAGCCTTTGCTTGGCAATCAACGGCCTCGATTATGGGGAAACCTCGCGCGAGTTCAAATCCGTAGAAAGACACGCGCCGCATGCACGACATTTAATCGCCCCTGCGGTCGCCGTGTCACACAACCCTGGTCTTAAGAACGATTTGCGCGAATCGCGCGTAGAGAGGAACAAAACGAATCGTGCATCTTCGTGCATTTTCGTGCATTGCCATCCGCTTGCGCTTGCTGAACGAGTGGCGTTGCGTCTTCCCAGGATGAAATGGGTTGCGCCCAACTCGATTTGTGCTCGTGCGTTCGTTGTGGTCATGGAATGGCCTCTGTGCTATCCGGGCGCGCTGCGCAAGCGAGCGCGCACCGGCGCAACGCGCGGCGCCAAAATGCGGTTTTTGCAGTGGCAAGCGCGTCGCGGCGCAGAATTTTCGCATTTCCACGCGTTGCGCCAGCGGGCGCGCGCCAGTGCAGCGCGGTCCTATTGCATTGTCTCACGCTGATGCCATCTTATCCAGCGTTTGCCGGGCGCGGCGGACTTTGGTCAGGATCGCCTCGGCGGATTTGGTCCAAGTGAATGATTTCGGGTCCGCGTTGTGGTGGGCGATGTAACGCTCGATCGCGGCGATCAACTCCTTCACGCTTCGGAACACGCCCCGGCGAATCTGATCATCCGTGATCCGCCGGAACCAGCGCTCGATTAAGTTGAGCCAGCTGGCGCTGGTCGGCATGAAGTGCATGTGGAAACGCGGATGTTTCTTGAGCCAGCGTTTCACCTTTTGGTGTTTGAGCGCCGCATAGTTGTCCACGATCAGGTGCAGTTGCTGATCCTGCGGCGTTTCCTGGTCGATCAACTCCAGGAACTTGATCCACTTCTGATGGCGATGCCGGGGCATGCAGGTGCCGATCAATTTGCCTTTGGCCCATTCGATCGCCGCAAAGAGCGTCGTGGTCCCGTTACGAACATGATCATGCGTCATCGTCCCGCATCGGCCTTTCTTCAGCGGCAACGAAGGCTGCGTGCGATTCAACGCCTGAATCTGGCTCTTCTCGTCGCAACTTAGCACCAACGCATTCTCCGGCGGATTCAGATACAGCCCGACCACATCCGTCAGCTTCTCAATCCCGGCGCGCCGGGACTCACCTTGAAGGTGCGGATCAGGTGCGGCTTGAGACCGTTGGCCCGCCAGACCCGGTTTACCATCGCGCGATTGGTTCCCAACGCTTTGGCCAACGTGCGCGTGCTCCAGTGGGTCGCGCTGGCGGGCTTGCGCTGCGTGGTGTACTCGATGATCTTCCCGGCGATCGCATCGCGTGCTGCGGGCTTGCGCCCGCCACGGCGCAGGTCCTTTTCGATCCCCGCCAGACCATTGTCTGCGAAGCGATTGCGCCATTGGCCCACCAACAGACGATGGGTGTTCAACTCCGCTGCGATCTGCTTGTTCTGTTTTCCCTCCGCCGCCAGCAGGATGATCTTGGCGCGCAGCACGACACGAGCGGGCGTCGAGCGGCCTCGCGCCCAGCGTCGAAGTGTTTGTCGATCGGAATCCGAAACGATAATGCAACGAGCAATTCGCAAAGCCTGATCCTCCGGTTTAAGGATCAGACACGCAACCGCTATATAAGATAGATTAATTATGAGACACTACAATAGTCGTGGGCCCGATTCAATTGATGCCGATTGCGACGCCCGCCCGCCGCGGGTATCGTCCCCGCTTCTACGCAGGAAGCGTTCTCATTCATGAAAATCCACGAATATCAATCGCGGCAGATTCTTGCTCAGTTCGGCGTGCCGATTCCCCCAGCGGAGGTGGTTCGATCGGCGGAGGATGCGGCCAAAGCGTTCGATAAATTCGGCGGGAAGATGTGCGTCGTGAAGGCCCAAGTGTACGCCGGCGGCCGCGGCAAGGCGGGGTTCGTCAAGCTCGTTCACTCCGCCGACGAAGCCCGCAAAGCCGCGGCGTTTATGCTCGGCAACCGCATGGTGAGCGTGCAGACAGGGCCCGAGGGTGTGCCGGTTTCGGTGCTGCTGGTGGCGCCGGGCGTGGACATCGACAAAGAATATTACCTCGGCATGACCGTCGACCGCGGGCGAAATACCGCGACCCTCATCGCCAGCGCCGAAGGCGGCGTGGAGATCGAAGAAGTCGCCAGAAAATCACCTGAAAAAGTGTTGAAGGTTCCACTTCATCCGACGCTCGGCATGCAGCCGTACATCGCGCGCGATGTCGCCTATCGCCTTGGCTTCAAGGACAAGCTTGCGAATGAAGCGGCGAAGATCATCGCCAGTCTCGCCAAAGCATTCTTCGCCACCGATGCTTCGCTGGTGGAAATCAATCCGCTGGTCGTCACCAAGACCGGCGAGCTGGTTGCGATTGATGCGAAGTTCAACTTCGATGACAACGCGCTGTTCCGCCACAAAGACATCGAAGATATGGCCGACGACAGCCAGGAAAAACCGCTCGACGTTCGCGCCAAGAAGGCGAATCTCAACTACATCGCGCTCGACGGCACGATCGGCTGCTTGGTGAACGGCGCTGGTCTGGCCATGAGCACAATGGACATCATTAAACTGCACGGCGCAGAACCGGCTAATTTTCTCGATGTAGGCGGCGGTGTGACAGCCGAAGGCGCGCAGGAGGCGTTTGGCATCATTCTCTCTGATCCGAAAGTAAAGGGCATTCTCGTCAACATCTTCGGCGGAATCGCCAAATGCGACGTGATCGCCGAAGCACTGGTATCGGCGGGGCGATCGATCGGGTTCAAGGTTCCCGTCGTCGTACGACTGGAAGGAACCAACGTAGACAAAGCCCGCGAGATTTTGTCATTGGCGAAGAAAGAACTGCCGACATTGATCACCGCCACCGATCTGACCGATGCGGCGAAAAAAGTAACGGCGGCTGTGATGGCGGCATAGTGTGAACGCGCACTCGAAATTCTGTCTTATGGAGTAAACTGAAGAACAGCCCGCGAAAAATATACCCATGAAATTGCCGCGAAAAAATTCGATTCAAGATCACGTTTCATTTCGACAGTTGATCGCAAGCGTCTCCGAGTCGCTGCTGAGCCAGTATCAAGCGGCCGCCGCCGAGCGAGCGCTTTTAGCGCGCGCGGCGTCATCGCGCGGTGGGAAACAGTTGAATCTTGCCGACCTCTGGCTGGCCGCAGACGCCGAGGTTGATGCAATTCAGGGATACGCGATCGATCTCGCCGAGAAAGGAACGCTACAGGACTCAGTCCAGGCCCGCCAGCGTCTGCTTGCGATTGTATCGGATGGTGACTCTGCCATCGCGGAGTTTCTTGGCCGTAACGAATCCGAGAAATGTCAGGTGATGCGTCAATACCTGACGGCGGCTGTTTCATTGGCGCATTTGGTGCTCGCATCGCTGGTGCAGTTGCCGGTCGGCAAAGCTGCTTAAGAGCAACAGGTTTATGCCAAAGAGAAAACACCTATCTGCTTTACCCACCGAGTTGCAGGAAACTGCGATGCGGTTTACGCACACGCGTCTGCTCGTCGAGCACATCGACGTCTGTTACAAGTTTTACCGCGATGTAATGGGATTCAAGCCGCGGTTCGACGGCGAAGGCAGTGTGTATGCCGAGTTCGATTGCTCCGGTCACACGCTGGCGTTGTTCTCGCGGGCGCTGATGGACAAGGTAACCGCCCCCGGCTCACCGTCGCTCCGTGCAACGCCGTGCGATTCAGTCTTGTTGGCGTTCGAAGTGCCGGCGGTGGATGCCGCATACGAGCAGCTTTCGGCGAAAGGCGTGGTCTTCCTCAATGCGCCGCACGATCAGAATGAATGGCTGCTGCGGGTGGCTCACTTTCGCGATCCAGACGGGAATTTGCTCGAGATCAACGGCCCGATATTGGCCGCTACAGTGGTGTCGTCGAACGCCTGACCGGCTTAAGTCAAAGGAAATCCGTGATGATCCATGTAAAGCAACTCGCGGTGATGTTGATCGGCGCATTGTGTCTGGCGCCCGGCTGCGACAACAAGCCCCCGAAGCCGAAAACTGAAGCGCGCCCCGGCATGGGCCCGGTGGTCACGGTTGATCCGCCGTTTGAAATCAAAGTGAGCGTCGATGGCGGCGCCGAGCGGACGATGGAGGGGAACACGCTGGCCATTTATGAAGCCAAACCCGCGACCGGAACGCAAAAACAGCGTCCGCAGACTTTTGATGTCACCGGTGGCAACTTTGTCCTCGCCGGCCGGCTCGCCGACGACCTGACGTTCGCCCCGCGGACGGCATTCGAAGAACTCATCGGCAAGGAATTGCAAATCGCCCGAAGCGGCGGCGATCCGACGGCGGCATCGCTCTCCAAGATCACACTTGGCGACGACAAAGTCTACATCGCCACCGCCGGCACGCTTGTGGTCGAGAAAGCCTTCCAGAACCCCGGCAAGTACGCCGGCGTTTCCGGGCGATTTGAAGCCGATCTTCAGCAGATCAAACTCGGCGACCCCGACGACCCGAAAAGCCCGGGCGACCAGCCCATCGGCCAGCCCGTCAAGGCCAAAGGCACGTTCACGACGACTGCGGCATCGTACAAGTTTGAGCAGATGTGATTGCGCCGTCGAGCATGAGCTGCATGTAGACGACGTCGAGCCATCGGCCGAACTTGAAGCCCACCTGCTTTAAGTCGGCGCAGACGGTGAAGCCAAACTTGCGATGCAGTGCGATCGACGGCTGCTGCTCAGCGTCAATGCCGGCCATGATCGATCGATACCCGCCTTGGCGAGCCAGTTCGATAAGCCGCGCCAGCAAGTGCGATCCGATGCCCCGGCCGTGGTGGTGATGATGGACGTAAACCGAATCTTCCACGGTGAAGCGGTAGCCCGATCGCTCCCGGAACGGCGAGATCGATCCCCATCCAACCACGCGGCCATCCGCTTCGGCAACGATCACCGCATGCCCCGGCGCGTGCGATGCAAACCACGCCAGCCGGTCATCGTAGGATTCAAGGTCTTCCTGATAGGTGCAGGTAGAGGTCTGCACGTAATGGTTGTAAATGTCGTTGATCACGACCAGATCGGCGGCGACGGCGGGGCGCAACAGGAGTTCATTCATGGCATTTGGTCAAATGCGTCCCATGCCGCTTTGCTCAATTTTCGCCGTATCGCGTCGCGCCTCATTTCGGTTGCAGCGTGAGCGGCATCAACCCCGCTTTTGTACTCGGGGTAAAGGTCCCCACCCATGCCTTCCCACGAAAGCGAAACGTGCTTTGATGTATCTTTACCCGCCTCGCAGGACCGCCGCTCCTGCAACAATCGTTCAGCGAAGTCAGCGAGTTTTTCCAACTCCTCGGGCAACAATTTGCGAATCGCGTTCTCTATCCGAGCGGTCATGGTGCAACCTCGAAAAGACAGTATACCCATTCTCGCGGTTTCATTCATCGGAAAACTTCCCCTCACGGCTTCCAGACGTTCTAATACCCGTGGGCATCTACAGAAAATTGGGCAACTGGATATCGAAGGAAGGACTCTTATGCCATCGGCTGCTCCCTGTGCACTCGTGATCTTCGGCGCTTCGGGCGATCTGTCGAAACTCAAGCTCGTACCCGCCGTGTATGAACTGGCGCGCGAAAAGCTGCTGCCGAAAGATTTTGCGCTGATCGGCTTCGCGCGCACCGCCATGAGCGACGAGGAGTATCGAAAGGACTGCAAGAAGGCGATCGAAGAAAATGCCCGCAGCCTCAAGGGGAAGAAGCCGATCGATGACGCGATCTGGAAAATGCTCGAACCGCGGATTTTCTATTGTGCCGGCCAATACGATCAGGTCGAGTCGTTCACCAACCTGAATGAAAAACTGAAGCAGGTCGATAAGAGCTGGAACACCGCCGGCAATCGCCTGTTTTATATCTCCACGCCTCCCAACGTGTTTGATCCGATCATCACCAGCCTCGGCAAGAGCGGCTGTGCGACGCGGCATGCGAACAAGACGCCATACCATCGGGTGATTATCGAGAAGCCCTTCGGCAAAGACGGCGCCTCGGCCAAACAACTCAACGCCGCGTGCCTGGCGGCGCTGGGTGAAGAGCAGATCTATCGCATCGATCATTACCTCGGCAAGGAAACCGTGCAGAACCTGATGGTGCTGCGGTTTGCCAATTCGATCTTCGAGCCGATCTGGAATTATAAGTACATCGATCACGTGCAGATCACCGTGAGCGAAACCGTGAACGCCGACGACCGCGCCGGCTACTACGACAACTCGGGTGCTACGCGCGATATGATCCAGAACCACATCTTCCAGATCATGGCATTGGTCGCGATGGAGCCACCGAGCGCGCTCGACGCACAGGCGATTCGCGATGAAAAGGTGAAGGTGTACCGTTCCATTCGCCCGATCAAGCAAAATCAGGTCGACCAGTTCTGTGTCCGCGGACAGTACGATGCCGGCACTTATAATGACGGTAAGAAAGACATCACCACCAACGGCTATGTGAAGGCCAAGGGCGTAAAAGAAGGCAGCCGCACGGAAACGTTTTCGGCCATTAAGGTGTTCATCGATAACTGGCGTTGGAGCGGCATGCCGTTTTACATTCGAACGGGCAAGGCGCTGAGCAAAAAGCTCAGCGAAGTCGTCGTTCGCTTCCGCGCGCCGCCGACCACTTTGTTTCAGAAGCAGTCCGAAGCAACCGTGTTCCCCAACGATCTGGTCATCAAAATCGCGCCCGATGAAGGCATCGATTGGCGGCTGAACGGCAAAGTGCCCGGCGGCACGCTCAATATCCAATCGATCGCGCTCGATTTCTTCTACAAAACCGCGTTCCACAAAGAACCGCCCGAAGCGTATGAGCGGCTGATTTTCGATTGCATGCTCGGCGACCAGACCCTTTTCATCCGCGGCGACGAAGTAGAAGCCGCGTGGAACATTATCGACCCGATCGAACAGGGCTGGCTGGAAAGCAAGCTCGCCCCGCAGCAATACAAACCGGGTTCGTGGGGCCCGCAGCGGAGCATGGATTTAATCGAACTCGACGGCCGCCGCTGGTTCCAGACCGACAGCGGACAGCCGGAACCGATCGTGGCGTGTTCGCTCTAAAAGAATTCTTATCCGCAGATTAACGCAGATTAACGCAGATTGAGACGGACAACTGGTCTGCGACGTTGATGGTCAAATTCAACTTGAATCTTGCAATACGCTCGTCGGAACGCGCATTGATCACAGGCATCGAACACAAAACGCTTCTCCCAATCTGCGTTAATGTGCGTTAATCTGCGGACTGAACTCTCTTTTTGTTCTCAGCGGTAATTGAAAAGTATGATCGGCAAAGTCGAAAACATCTTCATCACCGCCAAATCTGCCGAGCCGATGCAGGCGGTGAAGTCTATTGTGGCGGTCGCGGGAAAAGGGATTGAAGGCGATCGGAAATATCGCGATGGTAAAGGCGGGAAGAAGGATGAGCCCGAACGGGAGATTACGCTAATCGAGGCAGAGGCCGTCGAAGCCGTGAACCGCGATTACCCGCTGCGCATCGAGCCGATCGAGACCCGCCGCAATATTCTTACGCGGGATGTGGCGCTCGCGCATCTCGTTGGCAAGACTTTCCGCGTAGGCCCGACACTGCTCCGCGGGATTATGCTCTGCGAACCCTGTGCCCATTTGCAGGATATGACGCGTAAGGGCGTCATGCGCGCCCTGCTGCACCGCGGCGGGCTACGGGCGGAAATTGTCGAAGGCGGGCCGATTACCGTCGGCGATGCCATCACACCGGCATAACGGCTTGTTCCGGCGGACGCGTGTAGAACTTCCGACACCACATCAGATAACCCAGCGCCAGCGCGGCAAACAGCAGGGTTGAAATGTATTGGGTGGACGTCTGATAAACAGTCATTTGCCCGAGCATTTGCCTCTGTTCCGCATCAAGCCCCATTGCGCCAAGTTGCGCGGCAAGATCGCTATACGTGATCATTACAAGCCAGCCGAAAGCACCCACCACAACGGCGGCGACGGCGAACATCCAACCGATCAACCGCATTCGATAACTGAAAACCGCCGCCGCGATGAGCATCGCAGCGATCAGCACGTTTCCTGAAATCACCGCCATCATTCGACCGGCGGTGTTGCCCGGTCCGGCATAAAGAATCGATTGTTGCACGCTACCGAATAAGGTAAATGACGCGCCAAGCGCCGCGGTAATAATCACGCCGAGCACCGGCAGGGGGATGCCGTCGGTCCATCGCCGGCGCGCGTCGAAATATTCGAGCGTGAGCCGTGTGTCCTCGCTTCGGTAGAACCAGAAGAAGACCGCCGGCGCCACAACACCGATGATCAGCACAAACATCGCGCCGATGATGATTCCGATCCAAGCTCCCGCGATCGCCGCGCCGGCAACGGCAGGCGGCGGGAGAGGGGCCGGCGCGGTGGTTGGAAGCGTCGTCGCGGCGCGTGCCCATGTTGCGTTCATCAACTGTGTGCTTTTCTGCAGGGCGGGAATGGAAACAATCATCCCCACCACCGAAAGCAACGACGTCAGGATCGACAGCACACTGAACACGATCACCACGGGCCTCACCCACCGCGCGTTACGAATCGATGCAATGCCGGTCCAGATCAATGCCGTCGATGCCGCGCCGTACATCAGCGCGGCGACGATGATGCTGGTCATCATGAACCCGCGCGACGACTGCCACACCGTTGTATTGGCAGACATCGAAGTCCCCAGGATCGCCAGCGGCATCGAAAGCGTTCCGCACCCCGCCAGTACACCCAGAATGATCAGGATGATCCCACAAGCCTTGAGCCCGCCGCGCCGATCGCGAAATGGCAGGTTCATCATCGGCTGGGCATAAGGAATGAAATCAGGCTGCGACGGTGGCAACGGCATCGGCGGGGGTTGGTTGAACATGGCGATCGACGAGTGTAAGACCGGCACACAACCGCCGCCAACTTGACGGCGGAACGGCCATCCTAACAATCAGAAGATCAAGGAAATAAAGAACCGAAATGGCAACAACAATCGATCATCCGGCACTGACCCCGCTCAAAGCTGCGTTCGCCGACACTCAGTTCTTCGTCGGCGAATTTCGCGAACAAGTCACCGTCGTCGTGCCGCGCGAAAACATCCTGCAGGTATGCAAATTCCTCCGCGATGATCCACGCACCAGCTACAACTTCCTCTGCGAAATCAACGGCGTGGACTACTTAAAGTACCCCGGTGCCAAGCACCGCTTCGGAGTGAACTACGGCCTTACCAGCCACAAATTTAACAATCGACTTTGGCTCAAGGTCTTTCTCGATCCGACACAAGACACGTCGCCGGGACTCGCCCCGCGCGATGAAGAGATTGCCGCCAAAGCCGACCCCGGACTGGTCGTCGACAGCATCACCAGCCTCTTCGCCGGCGCCGAATGGCTCGAGCGCGAGGTGTACGACATGCTCGGCATCGTGTTCAAAGGCAACCCCGACCTTCGACGAATATTGACGTGGAGCGGCTTCGGATCCTACCCGCTGCGCAAAGATTATCCGCTGCGCGGCGTGGGCGAGCGCGAGAACTACAAGATCATCACGCGTGAAGGCGCGTAAGAATCATCTGCTTGTTTATCAGGTCGTGGAACAATTGATCGAGTCGTCGGATCGAGTGGTATTGCTGTCATAAGTAACCGCAAGCTTCTTCAACGACTTCTCGCGTCAACAAACAATGTTCGCTTCGCGCATCTGGTTGCCGTTGTTCAGGCGTTTGGATTTCGACGTAGACGGGTGAGCGGTAGCCATCATATTTTCGGTAGGTAGGGAATTCCAGATCAGGTGAACCTGCAGAAAGTCCATGGGCAGGCAAAACCATATCAGATTCGGCAATTTCAAGCTGGTTGAGCGGTATAATCTCAGCTTATCTGATGAGAACTTGCAAAAGTGAAAGACTACCACATTAATATTTTCTACAGCGACGCGGACCGGGGCTACATTGCAGATATTCCCGATTTGCAATATTGCTCAGCGTTCGGCAAGACGCCCGCCGAAGCCCTACGCCAAGTGCAGATTGCCAAAACGGCCTGGTTGAAGGCGACGCGCGACGCGGGTCGCCGTATTCCTAAGCCGCAATACCGTCCGGCAATTTATCAGGCGGTGGCTTAGTTGGACGTTGCGCACGCAGCATCGTCCTTGCGGCCGTCGTGGCGATGACGGCGATCGTTCCGCAGCAGCGACGCTGGCGCGCAACAGCCGCCACTTTTGCGATCAGTTCATCCTGGCGTATTTCATGCTCACAGGTGAATGCAGCGGGGGCATTCTCAATCGGCTATAATCCGACGCGATGTTCGAACCGCTCACCCAGCGCCGTTACCTCCTGCCATTCAAGGTGGCCCGTTTACCCCAGCAGATCACCGATGTGCTGGTGATTGGCGGCGGGGTGGCTGGCCTGCGCGCCGCCATTGCCGCGGCCGAGGCGGGGGCCGACGTGCTGGTGATGACCAAAGATACCCTCGACGAATCCAACACCTGGTACGCGCAAGGCGGCATCGCGGCGGTGCTGTCGCCGCTGGATTCGTTTGAGGCACACATTCGCGATACCGAAATCGTCGGTGTGGGTTTGTGCGACGAAGAGGCGGTGAAGACCGTCGTGCAGGAAGGCGCGCAGCGCGTCATCGAACTCCTCCAATGGGGCGCGAACTTTGATAAGCAAAAAGGCAATGCCTACGACCTGGCTTTTGGTTTAGAAGGGGGCCACAGCTTCGCGCGCATCCTCCACGCCTACGGCGACGCCACCGGCCGCGAGCTGGCGCAGACGTTGATCGGCAAGGTGCATTCCCACGAGTCGATCCGCATCAGCGAGAAAACCTTTGCGATTGATCTCATTACGCATGAAGGCGCATGCGTCGGCGTGTTGGCGCTGATCGCCGGACAGGTGCAGGTGGTCTGGGCCCGCCGAACCATTCTGGCCAGCGGCGGGGCGGGGCAGCTTTATCGCGAATCGACCAACCCCAAAATCGCCACCGCCGACGGCCACGCGATGGCCTACCGCGCCGGAGCACGCGTGCAGGATATGGAGTTTGTGCAGTTTCACCCGACCACGCTTTACGTCGCCGGCGCCAGCCGCGCGCTGGTGACCGAGGCCGTCCGAGGCGAAGGCGCACACCTGGTCGATAAAAACGGCTCCCGCTTCATGCACGATTATCACGCCGACGGCGAGCTTGCCCCGCGTGACGTCGTCAGTCGCGCCATCGTCGAGCAGATTCGCAAGACGTTCTTCACACACGTCTTTCTTGACGTTCGACACTTGGACACCCGCAAATTCCGCGAGCGGTTCCCGCAACTGGCCAAGCTTTCCGACGAGTTTGATATCGATCTTGCCAAAGACCTCATTCCCATTCATCCCGCGATGCACTACATGATCGGCGGTGTCGACGCCGACGAGCTCGGTCGATCGAGCCTGCCCGGCCTGTACGCCGTCGGCGAGGCCAGTTGCAGCGGCCTGCACGGGGCGAACCGCCTGGCCAGCAACTCCCTGCTCGAAGGTCTGGTGTATGGCGCGCGCGCCGGCGTCGATGCCGCGGCGGCGGTGAAACAGAACAGCATCACGTTCCCGCAGAACATCGAACACAAGATCGCCGCGTCCAACAAGACCGAACTCGATATGCTCGACGTGCGAAACAGCCTGCGCAGCATCATGTGGCGCAACGTAGGCATCGAACGAGACGGCGACCGCTTGAATGAAACCCGCGAGATCATCGCGTTCTGGTCGCGCTACGTCATGGATAAAACCTTCAACCCCGCCGACATCAGCCACGCCGCCATCACCGGGTGGGAACTGCAGAACATGCTCACCGTGTGCTACCTGATCACCACGGCCGCGTTCTCGCGCACCGAATCACGCGGCGCTCACTACCGCACGGATTTCCCGCAGCGCGACGACAAGCATTGGCGGCTGCACCTGCTCTGGCATCGCCCGACCGAAACGCCGATTCCCGAGCCGATCGATTAGAGCCAACGTGATTACGCTTGCCCACGTTTGGAGGTTGATCATGAAGTCTAAAATTCTGGTTCTGCTGGCATTCATCGCGCTGGGCAACGCGCCCGCGCTCGCGCGGCAGGTGGACGACATCCGCGCCGACATGGCCAAGCACGATTACCGCGCGGCGCTGCAGACCATTTCGCGCCGCCTGCCTGATGCCAAGTCAGATCCGCTGGCTCGGTATGAACTGCTCATGCTCCGCGGCGAAGCGCTGGTGCAATCCAAGCAGAAGTCGGCGGCGCTGGACGCATACCGTTCGGCCCACGCCGCTGTGCGGCGCGGCGGCGACCTGAATCAATCGCTCGCCGCCCGTGGAATGGTGGAGCTGCTCGGCGCGGGCAGCGGCTGGATGTACAAAGCGCCCGATGGCACGACCTATGATCTGATCGACCCCGCAACCCGCAAGGCCGCCGCTGCCGCCATGCTCGATGAAAAATTGTCCGCCCTGCGCCCGAAGATCGATCGCGCCGCCGCCGCCGACGCGCTCGGCCCGATCATCGAGTTGATGCCCGCCATCGGCGGGGCAATGGGGCTGGAATATCAGGCGACGTCCGACATCGCCGGGCTCACGCCGATCGTGCAAAACCTCGGCGATCGCGCCCGATCACTCATCACCCGCGAACTCGACCGCCTGATGATTCGCACCGCGGAACTGGAAGACGTCTCCAACGATTTCATCATCCTCGACCGCGAGCAGGTCCTCGGCCGCCGCGGTCTGCACAGCGACGAGATGCAGGAATTGCAACAGATGCTGCCCTACCTTGACCGCATCGAGCAAACCGCCGCCGAAGGCCGGCGCATCCATCGTAACCTGGGCGGCACCGGCGAAAGCTGGGATGACATTCTTCTGCGCACCAGCGAAACCGAGTCGAGAGCGCGCGGCGTACTGTCGATCAACGCACCCCTGACCGGAGAGCGCTGAACAGCCTCATCGTCTCGAAAGCACTTGAAGAATCCGGGCGTTCGCTAAGGCTCACAACCCGGCGTGAATGGCGCAGGCGCGCGATTGTGCCACGTGGCACATTGTTCAAACCGCATCTCGGTCTCCTGCTGTCGCTCGCGGCTCTCCGCTGTCGGCTATCGGCTCTTCTCGCCGAGAATTGTGCCACGTGGCACAACTTTGTGAAATATTTCACGATTGATGCAATCACCTGAAACCAATGAGCTTACAGAACCCGTCCCGAAAATTTCAGAAACAGCGACCCTAACACACTGTGATCAATCTAATATTCAGTGCGCCCCAGCGTCATCCCCGCACCCCACGCCGCCGCAGAGCCTTAGCGCCGCGTCGGCTCGACCGGCCAGACCCCGGAAATTCCAGCCGATCACCGCCCGCCCCCGGCACCACCTGCCCTCATTTTTCTAAATCGACGCCCCCAGGTTCGCGCTGGAACGCGGCGGATCAAATGGCAGCGCCACCGCATATGACGCGAACGACGAGCCGCAAGCATCAGCGACCGGTCGGATTGCCGCGGGAATCGGGCCGCTGACGCTCGCCGCTCGTCATATGCGGTTGCACTGGAGCATGTGGCAACGATTATAGATTTGTCTTGCCGCCGCCAGAAAAGTTGTCAGGAAAGTTTGACGCTTCCCACCATAAACCAAAATCGCCCCGTGCAAATCACCGCGTATCACCGCGATGAGGCACACACTCGAACACACACTTGACCGCCCACCGCCCGACTTGAACGCGGCAGCGACAGCGGATAATGTTCGATGTTCGCGGCCAGATGCCCGAGTGGGGCAAGGGGAATCGTTAAAAATGGCTGTAAATACGCAAGGAAATCGGCCTGCTGACCAAATGCTGCACCAAGCCGCGCCGCCGAAGGCCGTGTTTGACCCCGAGCTCGACGCCGTAGTTGCCGCATGGCCGACCCTTCCCGCCGACGTGCGGAAGATGATTGCTGGCGTCGTCAATGCCATCAAGTGAATGCCGAGGGCGCTGCCACTACGTAATTGCTGGCCTGGTGACTGACAACCCTGTGTCAATCTGTTGAACACCGGCTGGTTTCCCGAAGCCCGATCGCTACTCCGTTACCGTATCTGTCGTTACCATCTGCCCTCACCCAAGATGCGGAAGTGAATGTCCGTCACATGCAATCGCGAATGAGAGCTGGGAATGAGCGACGCGAGCCATCCAAACTGGAGTGCAATCACCGCATCCGCTTTCCCGTGGGAGCAGGAGGCGCTTGACTACATCCGGGCCCAGTTTCCGACCCACGAGCCTTATCGTGCATGGTCGAACTTCGAGTTCATTGCGGACGATGGCAGCCTCAACGAAGTGGACCTGTTGGTTTTTACGCCGCAGGGCTTTTTTCTCATCGAAATCAAGAGTCACCCTGGCGTTCTCAGCGGGGATTCCCACACCTGGACCTGGCAGCACAATGGCCATTCCAAGGTAACAGACAACCCCGTTTTTCTGGCCAACCAGAAAGCTAAAAAGTTCGCCTCGCTACTTCAGCGGCAGCGAGCGTTCGATAAATTGCGTCTCCCGTTCATTGAGCCGCTGATTTTTTGCTCGGCAGAGAATCTTCGCTCGCAGTTACAAGGGAATGCCCGCTTCCACATCTGCCTTCGAGACCAGGCCGGCAAACCCGGAATCATGGCCGCCATCAAGAATCGAGAATGTCCCGGCTTATCAGAACAGCCGCGCGGTACCTTTGACCGCCCAATGGGCAAGGCGCTCACCCGCGCCCTCGAACAAATCGGCATTAAACCATCTCAGCGAAGCCGGCGCGTCGGCGATTACGAACTCCGAGGCGTCATTGATGAGGGACCCGGCTACCAGGATTTCCTGGGCAAGCACGTTTCCCTGAAGGAAACCCTTCGTCGAGTTCGGATATATCTCGTGCAGGCTGAGACCAACGCCGAACAGCGAGTCATCGTCCAGCGCGCCGCCGAACGTGAATTCCGTCTTCTCCAAGCGCTCGAACATCGCGGCGTACTTCGGGCACTGGAGTTCACCAACCATGAACTTGGCCCCGCCATCATCTTTCAGCATTTTCCGACTGCCGTTCGGCTCGACCACTTTCTCATCCAGCAGAGAGAACACATCAGCGACGACCTGCGCCTTAGCCTGATGAGGCAGATCGCCGAAACCATCAGCTTTGCCCACCGCAAGCATGTCGTTCACCGTAACCTCAGCCCCCGCTCCGTTCTGGTTGTCCATCCGGAAAGCGCCAACCCGCAGACCCTGATCACGAATTGGCAGCTTGGCTACCGCCACGGCGTTGTCGGTGGTACGGCGGTCACTCAGGAAGTGACGGGCACGGTTCATGTCGACAAGCTCGCAGAAGAGTCCACGAAGGTCTTCATGGCGCCAGAGGCGTTCATCGATCTGGACAATCTCGGCGAACACCACGACATTTTTTCGCTTGGCGCCGTCTGCTATCAGCTCTTCACCGGCCAGTTGCCGGCAGAAAGTCCGCTGGCCCTGGCGGAGAAACTTCGCACGCACCGCGGCCTCCGCGTCAGCGGCGTTCTAAACGGCGCACCGGAATCATTAGATGTGCTCGTCCAATACAGCACCGACCCGGACGTCAGCAGCCGATTGGACACGGTTGAGGAGTTCATCCAATACCTTGACCAGGTTGAAGATGAACTGACCACTCCGCGAAACCAGCCTCCGGCCGATCCAACTCTGGCCAAGCCCGGCGACATTCTCCCAGGCGGCTACGAAGTGATGCGCCATTTGGGCACTGGTTCAACCGCCAAGGCGTTTCTCGTCCGCAAGGACGGCCAGGAAGTTGTCGCAAAGATTGCGGTCGATACTGATCACAACGACCGAGTGAAGGACGAAGGCGAAGTCCTCAAAAAGCTCGACAGTCCCCTCATTGTTCGCTGTCGCGGCATCATTCAGGTTGCCGACCGCACCGCGATTCTCCTCGACCAAGCCGGCGAAAAAACGCTCCGCAAACGCCTCAGTGAAGAAGGCCGCCTCAGTCTCGACCTTCTCCAACGATTCGGCGAGGATCTCCTCGAAACCGTCGTCGTTCTCGAACGCGAGGGCATCGCCCACCGTGACATCAAACCCGACAACATCGGCGTTTCCGCCGTTGGCCGTGGTGATGCTCTGCACCTTGTGCTTTTCGATTTTTCGCTCTCGCGTTGCAGCCCGGAAAACATCCGCGCTGGAACGCCTGGTTATCTCGATCCATTCTTGCCCCTGCGCAAACCGCCCCGATGGGATCTGCAGGCCGAACGCTTTTCCGCTGCCGTCACGCTTTATCAGATGGCCACCGGCTTCATGCCCGTGTGGCATGATGGCAAGACAGACCCCACGATGGTTGAATGCGAAGTGACGATCGACGCTGATCGATTCAACCCCAATCTTCGCGATGAGTTCACCGAGTTCTTCCGCCGGGCGCTTCGCCGCAATCCGAGGGAGCGGTTTGATAACGCCCATCAGATGCTCGACGCCTGGCAGAAGATTTACAGGACGACCACAACAACTGTCAGCGCCACGACCGATGGAGGCGAACCGGACAACGCAGCGCTTTTGGCCGCCGCCACCATCGACACCAATGTCGCCGAACTCGGTCTGGGTCCGGCAGCCGTGGACGCCCTTGATCGCATCAATGTCGTAAAGGTGCATGAATTACTCCACGTCTGGGGCCGTCGTCTGGCCCGGATGCGTGGCGTCGGCAATAAGACCCGCAAGCGAATTCTCGCGGCCGTCAAGGTGCTTCGCGAACGGCTCGGCTCCAGTTCCGTTGGCGAAACCGTGGTCGTTCCCACGGATGACGTTTACACCTACGAAAGCCAGATTCCGAGGGACCAACTCAGCATTGACGTGCTGGTGCAACGCATCCTTCGCGTCAAAGCGAAGAGTCGCAATGCCACGGAAACAACTGCCCTTGAAGCGCTACTGGGCCTCGACGAGCGTGTGGACCTGATTTGGCCAAGCCAGGGAGATATTGCTCCACTCGCTGGTGTCACGCGCGGGCGCATCAGTCAAATCCTGGCCGAAGCCCAGGCGCGATGGGTGAAAGACCCCGCTGTTACTTCGCTTCGTGATCAGATTGCGACATTGATTGAACCCAACGGCGGTGTGATGTCCGCCGATGAACTCTGCGAATCGCTGCTCACCGCACGCGGCAGCGTTGAGGACGAACCTCGCCGCAGCCGCGTGGCACGCGTCGTCACCCGCGCAGCCGTCGAGACTGAAATCCTGCGTGATGAACCGAAGTACATCCTTCGTCGCATCGGAAACAATGCGCTGATCGCCACGGATATGTCTCTGGCGGATTACGCTGCGGCTCTGGGACAACGGGCCGACCAGATTGCCAGGGAAGATCCATTGATTCCGCCGGCGCGTGTAGTCGATATGCTCCGCGAAGTCCCTCTTCCACCTGAAGCCGAGCCACTCAATGATGCCCGCCTTCTGCGTCTGGCAACCGCCGCATCGCAGACCGCCGCCATCTCCAGCAAGCAGGAGATTTACCCGAAGAACATGGATGCCGGCCGAGCCATTCGGCTTTCGCACGGCGGTCTTGTCGGCGTTCGTTTCCTCACCCCCGATCAAATCCGCCAGCGCGTCAGCAGCCGCTATCCGCGGGCCGCAACGCTGCCCGGCCGGCCCACACTCGACCGACTGCTCACCGATGCCGGATTGGAACTGGCATGGAATCCCGATCATCCCGGCGGCGGCGCTTATGTCAGCACCGCCCGCAACGTCCTGAGCGTTACCGACCCCTCCAGCACCTTGCAGCGTTATTCGACTGCGATTCGCACCGCCGGCACGCCCACACCCAATTTCCACCCGACCTACGTTCCACCCGACATCGCCGAAGCACGAGCCTTTGAGGAACGTCTTCGCTACGCGGAAAGCCACGGTTCATTCCTGGCCCTCACCGTGAAACCCAATCTCTACGACGCCGCCCGCAAAGAAATCACTGGTCGCTTTGCGACTCGCCCACTTGACCTGGAGCGCGTATTTGTGACGGCTCTTCGTCAAGCCGCCGATGCCGTCGGTGCCGATTGGAACATCGTCGTCAACGCCGATGCCACCGACCACCGCAGCGAAGACTGGCGCAACCTCAACCATCTCATCGCCAGCAAGGTCATCCCTGAAGTCGAACAAGCAGTTCTCAGGGATAACGTCACCGGCCAGACCGTCCTCACCTTCAACCTCAATTGGCTGGAGCGTTACGGCCAGGTCGTGATGCTCACGCGGATCGCCCAGGCGGTACAGGATGGACGACTCCACGGCGCGTGGTTGCTCATCCCGGCCAGCCCGCAAACGCAAATGCCATTGCTCGATGGTGCCGCCGTCCCGGTGATCACCGCCAATCAATGGGCGCATGTCCCGGAAAGTTGGTGCCAGAACCTGCATCGCACGGACACGAAGAAAAACGGCAACAGTTTAGCCCCGCCGCTTGCGGCGGGTGACCTTGAGCACAAATAGGGAAGAATGATCGACCGCCAGAAACTCCTCAGCGACCTCAAACCCCTCCTGAAAACAGTGGAAGCCGACCTGCGCGCCCGATGCGATGAGGTGCCGCAGATCGATGCTGATCTGAAGAAGGAATATGAGCAGGCCCGCGCCGCCGATCGTACCGGCGTTACCTATGAGGAATGGCGGGCGGACTTAATCACGCAGGTTGCCGTGGCGTGGGTGCTGTCGTGCGTGTTCGTCCGTTTCCTGGAGGACAACGCCCTCATTGCCCCGCCGCGCATCTCCGGGCCATTGCACGGGGCGGGAACGGATGCAGGATTGATGCGCGCCCGCGATGAGCGCGAAACTTACTTCAAGACCCACCCCAAGCAGACCGACCGCGATTACCTGCTGGCCGTCTTTGATGACTTGGCAAAGTCAGCCGGCACGAAGGACGTGTTCGGCTCGCACAACGTGGCGCTCGCTTACCGCAGTTGGCTCTCCGGCGACGCGGCACAAAAGCTCATCGAATTCTTCCAGAAGATCGACGCAGATGGCACTGGCGAGATCATCCACGACTTCACCGACCCCAATTGGGACACCCGCTTTCTGGGCGACCTCTATCAGGACTTATCCGAAGCCGCCCGCAAGAAGTACGCGCTGCTTCAAACCCCCATCTTCGTCGAAGAGTTCATTCTCGACCGAACGCTCGAACCCGCCATCAATGAATTCGGCCTCAAAGATTTCAAGATGATCGATCCCGCCTGCGGCAGCGGGCACTTCCTGCTGGGCGGGTTTGCCCACATCCTCAAGCATTGGCGCGCCAAAGAGCCGGGGACGAATGAACGTGAATTGGTCAATCGCGCTCTGGCGGCTGTGCATGGGGTGGATCTGAATCCCTACGCCATCGCCATTGCGCGCTTCCGCTTGCTCGTCGTCGTTATGCGCGAATGTAATATCGCCAAGCTCAAGGACGCCCCGGCCTTCGTCTTCAACCTCGTCTGCGGCGATTCGCTCCTGCACGGCAAAGCCATGCAGCAGAGCGTGATGTCCTTTCACGAGCTCGCCCACGCGTATCAGTCCGAAGACCTGCCGGAGCTGCAGCGCATCCTCGCCCCCGGCACCTACCACGCCGTCGTCGCCAATCCGCCTTATATCACGGTGAAGGATAAGGCCCTCAACCAGGCCTATCGCGAGCGGTATCCGCAAGTTTGCCACATGAAGTATTCGCTTTCGGTCCCGTTCCTCCAGCGGCTGTTCCACCTTGCGGTGGAGGGTTCAGGGGTCAGGGTTCAGGGTTCAGGAGGGACGACCGAGCCTTCTTCCCTGAACCCTGAACCCCGAACCCTGAACCCTTCTTCCGGCGGCTTCACCGGCCAGATCACCGCCAACAGTTTCATGAAGCGCGAGTTCGGCAAGAAGCTCATCGAAAGCTACCTGCCCCGGATCGACCTCACGCACGTCATTGATACCAGCGGCGCCTACATCCCCGGCCACGGCACGCCGACGGTGATCCTCTTCGGCCGCAACCGCAAACCCGTCGCACCGAAGATTCGCGCCGTCATGGGCATCAAGGGCGAACCCGCCACGCCCGCCGATCCGGTGCACGGACTCGTCTGGACCGCCATCACGCAGCAGATCGATCGCGCGGGCAGTCAGTCCGCCTACGTCAGCGTGAACGACACACCACGCGTGCAGTTCGGGAAACATCCTTGGTCGATTGGCGGTGGTGGTGCGGCGGAGTTGAAGGAATTGCTTGATGACGGCGCTGAATCAGTTTTGACGAAGGTCGTGTCGCTCGTTGGCGTGTTGGGCATGACGAACGCCGACGACGTGATGATTAATCCGTCGGCATCTCTTCAACGACAGCGCGTTGAGTTGGATACATTTCGACCGCTGGTTCTCGGCGACGAAGTAAGAGACTGGCAGGAAACAGAAAACGATGTCGTCGTCTTTCCATATGACGATCGATCGCTGATTCCGATCGATGCTCGACCATCGCTTCACCGCTTTCTTTGGCCATCGCGCACTGTAATGGGCAAGAGGGTCACGTTTTCAAAACAGACCTACTTCGAAGAAGGTCGACCGTGGTGGGAATGGCATCAGGTCGTACTCGACCGCCTCCGCACACCGCTGTCGATCGTGTTTGGCGAAGTGGCGACGCACAACCATTTCGTGCTCGACCGCGGCGGGAAGGTGTTCAAGCAGACGGCCCCGGTGATCAAGCTGCCCGCGACCGCCACCGAAGACGATCATCTCGGGCTGCTGGGGATTCTGAACAGCTCGCTCGTGTGCTTTTGGCTGAAGCAGGTTGTCAATTGCAAGGGCTTGGGCGGTCAAGGCGGCGGGATCAAACCCGAAGCCGAGTATCGGGCATTCAATTTCAACGCATCGAATGTGGAGGAAGTTCCCCTTCCCGCCGCCCGTCCCCTCGCCCTCGCCAAGCAGCTCGACGCGCTCGCGCAGCATCTGAGCACGTTGCTTCCCGCCGCGGTGGTGCGGGAGGCGGTGCCGACGGCGGCGCTGCTCGCCGAGCGGCGGGGGGCGTTTGACGACACGCTGGCGAGGATGATCGCGCTGCAGGAGGAATTGGATTGGCAGTGTTATCGGCTGTACGGGCTGATCGAGGCGTCGGATTCAGGTCTTGAGTGCTCCGGGGGCTCGAAAGAGTACTCTTCCGACTCGAAAGAGTACTCCGCAGCTTCAAAAGAGTACTCTTCCGACTCGAAAGAGTACTCCGCAGGTTCAAAAGAGTGCTCTTCCGACTCGAAAGAGTACTCCGCAGGTTCAAAAGAGTGCTCTTTCGACCCGAAAGAGCACTCCGCAGACTCGAAAGAGTCCTCCGCCACGACGCCGGGCCGCACGATCACGTCCGATCATGACGGCATTCTTCCCCCGATCGCGCTGGGCCAGCGTGCGTTCGAGCTCGTGCTGGCGCGGAAGATGGTAGCTGGGGAGGAGGAATCGACCTGGTTCAGCCGTCATCGATCGACGCCGATCACACAGATCCCCAAAGAGTGGCCGGCGGATTATCGGGCGCTGGTTCAGAAGCGCATCGACCTGATCGAAAGCGACGCGAACATCGCGCTGATCGAACGCCCGGAGTACAAGCGCCGCTGGAACACCGAGCCGTGGGACGAGCAGCAGGAGCGGGCGCTGAAGGGCTGGCTGCTGGATCGGCTGGAGGGGTATTTCGACGTAGACGGGCGGATGAATGACCGCAAGGAGGTGACGGCCAAGGGCGAGTTACACCAGCCACGGTTGACGAGCGTGGCGAAGATTGCCGACGTGGCGCGGGCGGATAAAGATTTTATGCAGGTGGCGGAGATTTATGCAGGCCGGATGGATTTTGACGTGGGCACGCTGGTGGCAGAGCTGATGACGGCAGAGAGCGTGCCGGCGCTACCGATCCTGCGGTACAAACCCGCAGCGATGGACAAACGAACCGCGTGGGAGCGGACGTGGGACTTGCAGCGTGAGGAAGACCGGATCAATGCCGAGATCGAGCGGTTGACGAAGGAATGGAAGCAGGCCGAGACCGAAGGAAAGCAGTCGAGCGAGGTTCAATCCAAGATCAAGGGTCTGAAATCTGCACTGCCGAAGATTCCGGTTCCGCCGAAATACACCAGCGCCGATTTCCAAAACAGCAACCACTGGCGCCTGCGCGGCAAGCTGGACGTGCCCAAGGAACGCTGGGTGAGCTTCCCCCATTGCGAAGGCGAAGACGGCACACTGGTGATCGCCTGGGCGGGTTACGACCATTTGCAACTAGCGCGGGCGATCGCCGAGCGGTATGAATTGGCGAAGGAAAACGAAGGCCGTAAACTGGTGCCCCTGCTGGCCGCGATCGGGGGATTGATCCCGTGGCTGAAACAATGGCACAACGAATTGGACCCGAAGTACGGGGCACGCATGGGTGATTATTTTGCAGGGTATCTGGCGGAGGAAGCCAAGGCGCTGGGGATGAGCGTGGAGCAGGTGATGGCGTGGGTGCCGCCGGAGAAACCCAAGGGCCGCACAAGGAGAAAGAAGCAATGAATGAACACACTTCAGCACAATTTATCTGGACTGGCATTGATGAAGCGTTGCACGCATCGCACTTGTGGAACCGCGCCGACACCCGCAATGCGAGGCTGCTGCATGACGCCATCACTCAACTCATCGCAGACTCTCAACGGGACGATTTCAGCTCGCAAAAGTTCTACAACCAAGTCTGGCAGTACGAGAAAAGGCTGAAGTGTCCACCCGTGACGTGGGGAATTGGAGATGCCTTTGACGCGCAGGCCGATCGCGAGCACCCGGTTTGCTTCGTGCTGCCGACAAACACGAAGCTGTCGACGACAGCGAGGTCGGTGCTGCGCGCGCGAAAGCGATTCGGTGCTGCGCCCTTCGACGAGTTGCTGAAGCACCACGCGAGAGAGCTCGGTGCTCTCATCGAGACCAGCGCCGGAACTGCCGGGCCCGAATGCAGGATCGTTCACGTCGTGTGTCGAGAGCCCGGGAATCCGGTCATCCGCAGCTTGGGTTTCCCCGGAACTCGAAGAATAGAGATGAGTACCGTTATCCCGTTCTGGGGCACGACGGACGAAATCTCGCTGTGGGCGTCGGCACTTGCAGTGCTGCTCAGCGAGGCCTCGATCGGGTCAGGTCGGTCCTCGATACTCGTGCGGTTCATGCCGGAAGACAAGCGACTTGGCTATCTGCTCGAGAGTGCTTTGGTGCTGAAGCACGTCATCGTGGGTAGGGAAGAAGGGTGTGGAATCGAGCATGATTCCGGCTCATTCGGCGACGACCTTTGGCGTGATCTAGCCCGTCGTGTAAAACCCGAGGGGCCGCTCACACCAGACGTTTACGCCGAGTGGAAAGCAAGCGGAATCGAATTGTCGCCAGCCGCCTGGTTCACGCTTTACACGATTCTTGAACGCGGAGCCCCGACGCAAGGGTGACGGAGACTATGGCCAAGTTCATCCGAGAGCTATTGGATCTTCCAACCCAGGTAAACAAGGGCGACTTCGTCCTGAACTTGGCCGCGGGTGTGTCGCACGCCAACGCGGCGGCGACATTGCGCAATTATGTGGTGACGCCGCAGCTCGCAGCGTGCTTCGATCAGGCCCTCGGCTTCATCAAGGGCGCCATTGACTCAACGTCGAGCAAGGCTTGCTATCTGCACGGCAGTTTCGGCAGCGGCAAGAGCCACTTCATGGCGGTGCTGCATCTGCTTCTTCAGAACAACCCCGATGCGCGGGCGATCAAGGAACTGGCGGGAGTAGTTGCGAAGCACAACGCGTGGACGCAGGGACGGAAATTCCTGCTGGTGCCGTTCCACATGATCGGCAGCCGAAGCATGGAGCAGGGAATCCTGGGGCAGTACGCGAATTACGTGCGGCAGATTCATCCTGATGCGCCCATCCCAGGCATCTATCTGGCTGAAAGCTTATTTGAGGACGCCCAGAGCCGGCGTGCGGATACGGGCGACGAGGCTTTCTTTGCTCAGTTGAACGCGAAGAAGCAGACCTCGGGCGGCGGCTGGGGCAGCATCTCCGCGGGCTGGAACGCCGGTAGTTTCGACGCAGCCGTGGCTGCTCCGCCTGGCGACAAGGAACGGACGCGTCTCGTCGGCGACCTGATCGGGACCATGTTCCGCGCCTACCACAACGTAGCGGCCGGTCAGGATGAGGCGTATCTCGATCTCGACAAGGGATTGGCCGTCATCTCGCAGCACGCGCAGTCGCTGGGGTACGACGGACTGATTCTGTTTCTCGACGAATTGATCTTGTGGCTAGCAAGTCATGCGGCGAACCTGAGTTTCATTCACCATGAGACGCAGAAGCTGGTGAAGCTGGTTGAGTCGCAGAACGCCAACCGCCCGATTCCCATTGTGAGCTTTGTGGCCCGTCAGCGTGATCTGCGAAAGCTGATTGGCGACACGGTGCCTGGCGCGCAGAAACTGAACTTCGATGATTCGGTGGATTGGTCCGACGGGCGCTTTGGCGTCGTGAAGCTTGAAGACCGCAACCTGCCGATGATCGCCAACAAGCGCGTGCTCAAGCCCCGCAGCGAGGCGGCGAAGCAGGAACTGGACGCGGCGTTTGAAGAAACGGCCAAGATTCGCAAGGAGGTCATGGACACGCTTCTGACCGACGAATACGGCCGGGAGATGTTCCACTTAATCTATCCCTTTAGCCCCGCGCTTATGGAAACGCTCATCGCGGCTTCCAGCATGCTCCAGCGAGAGCGGACTGCGCTGAAGGTGATGATGCAGTTGCTCGTGGAGCAGCAGGGAACGCTAAGGGTTGGCGACATCGTTCCCGTGGGCGATTTGTATGACGCGGTGGCGCACGGTGACGAAGCGTTTAGCCAGGACATGAAGGTGCATTTCGATAATGCCAGAAAGCTGTACCACGAAAAGCTGTTGCCAATGCTGGAAGACCAGCACGGCGCCCGGCGTGAGGAACTGCTCGCAAAGCCAATTGACGACCAGGCACGACTCAATTTCACGAATGACGACCGTCTGGTGAAGACGCTGTTGCTGGCGGCGCTGGTCCCTGGTGTGAACTCGCTGCGGACATTGAACGCCAGCCGTCTGGCAGCACTGAACCACGGCACCATTCGCTCACCCATCCCCGGCAAGGAATCAGGACTGGTGTTGCAGAAGGTGAAGGACTGGTCAAGCCAGGTCGGCGAGATCAAGGTCGAACGCGACACGCCCAACCCAACAATCTCAATTCAGCTCAGCGGCGTGGACACCGAAGCGATCATCGCGGCCGCTGAACACGAGGACAATCTTGGCAACCAGATGCGCATGGTCCGCCAGATTCTCTTCAAGGAATTGGAGATTGAAAACGTCGATCAGATGTTCCTGTCGTATGAATTTCTCTGGCGGAATACGACACGGGAATGCGACTTGATCTACGGCAACGTGCGATCCTTGCCGGAGACCAGTCTGACGGCGAACGCGCCGACGTGGAAAGTGATCGTAGATTATCCGTTCGACGAGCCGGGCCACACCACGCGTGACGACCAAGGGAAGCTCCAGATTTACACGCAGAACAATCCCAGTGGTACGCGGACACTCGTTTGGTTGCCGGCGTTTTTCTCCGATACGGCCCGGCGTGATTTGAGTCGGTTAGTGATCATTGAGCACATCCTGACGGGTGAGCGGTTCAACGGATACGCGGCGTTTCTGTCGCCGCAGGATCGCGCCACCGCCCGCACGCTGCTGGACAACCAGCGAAGTTCGCTGCAGGAGCGCGTGAAGCAGCATATCGAGGCGGCCTACGGCATCCGAGGCAGTCAGAGCAAATCCATTGATGATTCGCATTTCCTGGCCGACACGTACAACTCGCTGTATCCCGGCCTCGACTTGCAGCCGCCGGCGGCGAGTAACCTGAAGGGGGCATTGGAAGAACTGCTCGGACAGGCGCTGGGCTTCGAGTTCCCCGCACATCCCAGCTTCGGTGCGGAGATAAAGAGTCTTCACCTGCGCAAGGTATACGACGAGGTTCTCAAGGCGGTATCTGAGAAAGGCGGGCGAGTGCTCGTCGAGAAAAGCGTTCGCAGCCTGCTCAAACAGATCGCCGAAGAGCTCAATCTCGGCGAACAAGGCGAAACGCATTTCATTTTGGTACAGCGATGGAAGGATCACTTCACCCGCAAGGCCGCCGAATCGGGCGGAAGCATGACGGTGCTAGCGCTTCGAAAATGGATCGACGAACCGCGCAACATGGGCCTGCCCAAGGAGTGTGGCAACCTCATCATCCTCGTCTTTGCGGCCCAGACGAACCGGAGTTTCTTCCGCCACGGCGCCCCGTTCGATGGAACTCTGGCCAACCTACCCGATGAAGTGGAGCTGCGCGAGCAGCAGTTACCGGCGGAAATGTCTTGGGTGACCGCGGTGGAACGAGCCAGTCGGATCTTCGGGGCCGTCTCCTCGCCATTGCTGAATGCTTCGAACCTGGCAAAGCTGGCGGACGACATTCAAGTCCGCGCCAAACAGAACATCGAATCCTGCCGACGGCTCGTGGATGATGTGACGAGCCATCTCGCTGACTTTGGGGAGGCCAGGGAAAAGTCTGCACGGTATCAGTCGGCGGAGGCGGTGCTCGGACTACTGGAAGCTGTACGCGATGCCAAACCCGCCACGGTCATTGAAGCGTTGGCGGGCTTGAAGCCCACCACATCCGAGGCGGCGATGGGAACGAGCTTCGCGTCAGGGGCTGATGTCGTCGGCGCGCTGGCGGCGACGCAGTGGAAACTCTTTGAGAGCATTCGCAGCCTCCAGGACGACCGCGTTGTGGCGGCCAAGGCGCTACTAGGTCGTGTCGCCGACGCGCTGAAGAACGACCAGCATGTAACGGCGCTCGGACCAGTTTTGCGGATCGAACAAAGCAAGGCGATTGACCTGCTTACGCCGCCAGCTACACCGACAACGCCATCGATCAATTCGCCGACTCAAACGGGCAAACCGCCCGTCGAGCCCGGCAAGAAATTGATCGACAGCGGCACGCGGGAGGGCCTTAGTCTGACGGAAGCGGAAGGAGAGATCGCTCGTCTTCGGCAAAAGGTTAATAACAAACAGGTGACGCGAATCAACGTGTCCTGGGTGATTGAGGAATAAACGACCATGGCGACAGCCAGCCCATCCATCGGAGTCATCCGGGCACAAATCCGGGCGATTCGCAGCAAGGCACCCAATGCAAGGGTGTTCGGTATTTTCTCGCCCGGAAGATGGACGGGGCCTGCGGTTCAAGGAACAGGAAACGACCAGGTCGCCGTTTACCAGTGCGATTCGCCGCTGCAACTGCGCTTGGCGCTGCAAAACTCTCCCGAAGCGGCGGCAGCAACAGTTCTGGTCACACCCTTGGACCAAGGAAAGGTCAGCGACGACATCCTTGTTCGCATGGCGTTGCGGAAGCTGCATCCGATCAACAGTTGGGAGATTGTCCGGTCCCTCTTCAAGGCCAAGCAACTCGACCCGCGGATCACCCGCCACGCGTTCCTTGCCGAGATGCTGCTTGAACATACGAGCAATCGCGACTTCCAGCCGGTCGCCGGCGGGCTGGTGGACGCGGATACCGTTTGGGGCATCCTTCTTTCCGAGCGACTGGGCCTTTCTGGAGCGCAACCGGACGTTGTCGAGCTTCTCCGCGGCACCGCGGAAGCCGACCTAGCAGATCGATGGAAGGTTCATTCGACGGAGTTCCGTGGTGCTGCAGCGGCATGGATCGCCGAAGGGGCCGGGGCTTCCGCAAGCACGGTTCTGGGCTGCATCGACGGAGAACACGGATCAAAGGCTCTTGCCATTGGCCTGGTGATGGGTGTCGTTTATCACGACTCGGTCGGGCGCGAATTAGACAAGGCAGCAGGACGGCTCGAAGCCTACGTCGGCACGACCAATCTACCCACGGAGATTGCCAAGCGGTGGAGGGATGCGGCTGTAGCCGCCGCCGCACAACTCTCGAAACTGACGCTGCGGCGAAGTTTGGATGAGGCGGAGATCATTCTTGAGAACATCGGCGCAACCAATTACGCCTGGCGGAGCAGCGAACTTGAGAGTGGATTCGAGCAACGCCTGTCGCGGTTGGGACAGACACTCACTACGCACGTTGATGCTCGTGCAACGTCCATTTCGAAAGAGCTGGAAACCAATTATGCGAGCCTAAAGCAGCACCGGCTTGGGCGTGATAGCAATCGCCGGATGGAACGTGCTGCGATGGCCATCCGACTTGCCCGTTGGCTCGCGGATCAGAATGCGGGCAACCATACGACGAACGCAAATCTGGTGGCCATCGCGCAGAGCTACGCCGGTGACGGCGGATTCGTGGATTGGGCACGCCAGGTTCTGCGAGGCGGGGAGCCGAACAAGGAACTGGCTGCAGCGTTTGTGCGTCTGGTAGACCGGGTCACCGAATTGCGTGAGGCGGAGAACCGGAGGTTCGGCCAAGCCGTTGCAGATCAAAATGCCAAAGGGGATATATCCGCAGGCCTGATCCCCGTCGAGCAGATGCTTGACCATATCGTTACCAAGGCAGCAGCGAAGGCTCCAGTGCTTTTGCTCCTCGTCGATGGCATGAGCTGGGCGGTGTTTCGCGAGCTGATATCCGACATCAAATCGCACTATTGGATTGAATTGGGCTTCGCGCCTGAGCCCAAGCGCATGATTGGCCTCACTGCGCTCCCGTCTGTGACTGAAGTCTGCAGGACAAGCCTTTTGTGCGGATCGCTGCGACGCGGGCAGGCCGCCGATGAAGCGAAAGGATTCGCTGGTCATCCGGGTTTGACCGCATTATCTCAATTCGGTCATGCGCCCAAGCTGTTCCACAAAGCCGCCCTTGAAGGTGACGAAGATTCGAGCCTGGCCGGAGACATTCGCCAGGCATTGGCCGACACGAAGCAGCGCGTCGTGGGCATTGTGATCAATGCGGTCGACGATCATCTGGATAAGGGAGACCAGATCGACGCAGTCTGGACAATGCAGCACATCCGCGTGCTTGAACCCATTCTCGCTGAGGCCAAGGCAGCAGGCCGGCTCGTGGTGCTTGTGAGCGATCACGGCCATATTCTGGACCGCCAGACTGAGAGCCGTGATGCCACCGATGGATTGCGTTGGCGCCGCCCAGGCGGCAACGTGGCGAAGGACGAACTAGAGATCGTTTCTCCGCGCGTGGTCCTTCCTGAAGGAGGCCGGGTCGTCGTGCCATGGTCCGAGCTTGTGCGATACGGCCCAAAGAAAAACGGCTACCACGGTGGCGCGACGCCCCAGGAAATGCTCATTCCCATCAGCATTCTGTGGCCCGAGCTGCGCTTGCCAGAAGGCCTGCATGAATTGCTCGACGAACCCTCCGCATGGTGGACCGAATCCACGGTATTCCGACCTGTATCAACCATCGTTGAGCAATCTGATCGCCCGACGAAGGAAAAGACACCGCCGCCCACGCTCTTCGATCAGCCCAAGGCCGTTTCGATTGCGCCACCGCCGGAGGAATCGTGGATCAAATCGCTACTGGAAAGCGAGATATTCTTTGCTCAAAGGAAGCTGGCGGGTCGAGCGCCGATCGACGATGTTTCACTACGACGCTTTCTGGTCGCGTTTGTCAGTCGAGGCGGTTCGATGACCACGCCCGCACTCGCCGGCGCTATCGGAGTCCCCGAGCACCGTCTCTCCGGCCTATTGGCCCAGATGCAGCGATTGTTGAACGTCGAGGGCTACGCCATCCTCGATCGTCAAGATGCTGCCAACACCGTCGTGTTGAACGTGCCCTTGCTGAAAAAGCAATTTGAGTTAGGTCCTTGAGGCTCAATTGATCGCATGAAAACCATCAGCCGCCAACGTCGCGATGAAATGATCGATGCACTGCGCAGGGGCACTGTCCCAACGCAAAGTCTCGATTTGCTGGCAGTGGGTCTGGATCGCTTTGCCGACACGTTGAGTGAGGAACTGGAAGGAATTAAGGCCGGCGGCGCGCGATTCAAGGCGGTCCGTGGTGAGTATGGCACTGGCAAAACCTTCTTTTCGCGATGGCTGGCCGATCGCGCCAGGCAGATGGGATTCGCCACGTCCGAGGTTCAGATTTCCGAGACCGAGACGCCCCTGCACCGGCTTGAGACCGTCTATCGCCGCCTAATGGAACGGCTGGGTACGCCAGACACGCTGACCGGCGCTTTCCGAAACATTCTCGATGCGTGGTTTTTCACTTTGGAAGAGGATGTGCTGGCCGAAGGAAACATCACGTCCGGCGATCAGGCACAACTGCTGGAACGATCCAACGCTCTGATGGAAAAGCGCCTGGCCGTGGTGACCCAATCGGCGCCGATGTTCGCGGTTGCGCTTCGCGGCTACCACACGGCGCGGGCATCCGGCGATGCAGCCGTTGCCGACAGCATCGCCGCCTGGCTGGCTGGACAACCAAATGTCGCCGCCAGTTGCAAACGATCGGTGGGTGTAAAGGGCGACATCGACCACTTCGGAGCCATGAGTTTCCTGCAGGGCCTGCTGACCGTATTGCGAGACTCTGGTCATGCCGGGCTTTACCTGGTGCTGGACGAAGTTGAAACGATCCAGCGTGTCCGAGGCGACATGCGGGACAAGAGCCTCAACGCCCTGAGGCAGCTCATTGATGACATCGATTCCGGTCGTTTCCCAGGGCTTTATCTACTGATCACTGGGACCGGTGCGTTTTACGAAGGCCCGCAGGGCGCTCAGCGACTGGAACCACTGGCGCAAAGACTCCATGTGGATTTCCAGACGGATGCGAAATTCGATAATCCGCGTGCCGTGCAAATTCGGCTTCCCGCGTTTGATTTCGACCGCTTGCGAGAAGTCGGTCGAAAGGTGCGCGACGTGTATGCGATGCACGCCAGTTCGCCAGATCGCGTTCTCGCCAAGGCTGGTGATGCGTATATCGATGAACTCGCGCACGCTGTCGCGGGTCGATTGGGGGGCAAAGTCGGCGTCGCCCCGCGCATCTTCCTCAAGAAGCTCGTCGCCGACATCCTGGATCGCGTCGATCAGTTTCCAGAGTTCGATCCGCATCAACATTACAAGCTGACCATCCAGGACACGGAACTGACGCCAACCGAGCGCCACGCAGCGGCCGCAACCAGCGTCGATGAGATCGAATTGACATGAGGTGAGCTTCGTGGCCGTGTTCGATCAACTCCATCCCGGCCTTCAGCACCATGTCGTCAACAGCCTGGGTTGGCGGGAGCTGCGTCCATTTCAGGAGGAGGTGATTCCGGTTGTGCTGCGGGGAGACAATGTGGTCGTCATCGCTCCGACGGCCGGTGGAAAAACCGAAGCCGCCATCCTGCCAGTCCTTTCGCGGATGCTGAGCGAAGACTGGCGCGGCCTGAGTGTGCTTTACCTTTGCCCCATCCGGGCCCTCCTCAATAATCTGCACATCCGGCTTGAGCGCTATGCGACGCTGGTGGGCCGGAGATGTTCGGTCTGGCACGGCGACACGGCGCCCACCGAAAGAGCGCGTATCAACCGGGAGCAGCCGGACATCCTGCTCACCACTCCTGAATCGCTTGAAGTCATGCTGGTGTCGCTGAAGACCGATCCGGTTGCGCTTTTCGCGCAGACCCGCGTGGTCATCGTCGATGAACTGCACGCCTTCGCCAGCGACGATCGCGGCTGGCATATGCTCTCGGTTTTGCAGCGCGTCTCGCGCCTTGCCGACAGGGATCTCCAAAGAATCGGTCTGTCGGCGACAATCGGCAATCCGGATCATCTACTGCGATGGCTTGCCGCGGGAAGCGATAAGCCAAGTTGTGTCATCCGTCCCCCGGAAGGGCCAGTCAAGGACGCGACGGTCCAACTGGACTTTGTTGGTTCGATCAAGAATGCGGCAGTTGTAATCTCACGCCTGCATCGAGGTGAAAAGCGGCTTGTGTTCGTTGATAGCCGGGCCCGAGCCGAGGAAATTGGCGCTGCACTCCAACAACTTGAGATTAAGGTCTTCGTCACGCATAGCTCATTGAGCAAGGACCAGCGCAGCCGGGCCGAGCGGGCATTCGCATCGGAAACGGACTGTGTGATCGTTGCCACCAGCGTGCTGGAGCTTGGCGTCGATGTCGGTGATCTGGACCGGGTCATTCAGATCGATTCGCCATCCACCGTTGCGAGCTTCCTTCAGCGAATGGGACGAACTGGCCGCCGCGACAATGCCGCTCGCAACTGCCTGTTCCTGGCGACCCATGATTTCTCTTTGCTTCAGGCTGCAGCCCTGCTTGGGTTGTGGGCTGAAGGCTATGTCGAGGAAGTCATCCCGCCTCCGATCCCATATCACGTCTTCATACAACAGATCCTGACGCTCACCCTTCAGGAATCGGAGTTCGTGCGATCCGACTGGCCGGCATGGATTGGAAAGGTGCAGGCATTCGCCGACATGCAGGATGGCCGGACTGATGACATCATTGATTTTGCCCTGGCAAAGAATCTGCTCGGCGAGGATGGCGGGCGCCTGCATCTTGGCACGGAAGCCGAACGCCGGCTGGGACATCGTCACTTCTCCGAGCTTCTCTCGGTGGTGACATCGCAGCCGTTGTTCCAGGTGCGCTTCGGCAGGCTCGACGTTGGATTTGTTCACCCCCTTTCATTTACCTCCAAAAAGGATGGCCCCGCGATTTTGGCCCTGGGCGGTCGTGGATGGCGCGTGATTCACCTCGACTGGAAACGCAAGATCGCGCATGTTGAGCCAGCCGAGGAGTCTGGCCGATCTCGCTGGTTGGGGTCGAGTGTGCCGCTCTCTCCAACGCTTTGTGGAGCCATTCGCCGCTTGTTGCAATCGGCAGATCAGAGTGGCGTCTGGTCTCGCCGTGCCGTTGAGCAAATAACTCAACTTCGGCAAGACCTGTCGCAGTGCTGCTCTGAAGGTTCTGTTTTTGCCCGTCGTGGACTGTCCTTGGAGTGGTGGACATTCGCGGGGCTCGCCGCAAATCAGACCGTCGTGCAGTATCTGCAACCGCACTTCGATTCGCCATTCCGCGCGGACAACTTAGGGATCAACCTTCCGTCAGATACTTCTATTGAACGCCTCAACAAGGCAGTCGATGAGCTGCGCAGCGTCGATGCTCCGCCGGACTGGGATCTCCAAAAACCCGCAGGTGACCTTCTTAAATTTGCTGATCTTTTGCCCGACAATCTGATGCGCGACCTGGTTCTCGCAAGGATAGCCGACGTCCCCCGCGCGCAATGGATTATGCGTTCTCCGATTCGTGTCATTGAGATTGATAAAGAGTAGCGAGATATTCAATGTGAGTGGTTTTGTACATACTCCTTACGTAAGCGCTACGCCAACCTTTCAATTACCCACATCTTTCGTAAGCGTTACGCCATCCGCATCTTCGCGCTGCGCATTGGGCGTGGCATGTTGTCGGGATGACAAGATCAGAAT
>ENA-ORBV01001207-ORBV01001207.1-microbial-mat-metagenome-genome-assembly--contig:-NODE-1207-length-58145-cov-11.257405_pt1 | contig 58145 bp, 42 predicted proteins | sample MGYA00237777_ERZ505514 | MGnify/ENA primary metagenome ERZ505514 (study PRJEB26160, sample SAMN06269048) | microbial mat metagenome | isolation source: Oligotrophic lake microbial mat | place...
AGCAGATTTTCTTGCCGGTGACATTGTTGGTGGCATTTTTAGAATAATCTCGGTGATCGGTAGGGGTGGTATGGGTGTGGTCTACCGCGCCGAACACGTAACCTTGCGAAAACAGTTTGCCGTAAAGATGCTATTGCCGGAACTTGTGAATAAGCAGAGTTGGTCGCGCTTTCAGGCTGAGGCTAGAACCCTTGCTGCGCTTAATCATCCCGCATTGATTAAAGTGTACGATTTAGGTATCCACGAGAAAACAGTGCCATATTATTCTATGGATTTCCTACACGGTTCCAATTTGGAAGAAATGATTGTGGCAAAAGGCCCGCTGAGTCTAGATCAGGCACTGGATATTTTCATTGAAGTGCTTGATGGCCTTGCTTATGCTCATCGCAATGGTATCATTCATCGCGATCTCAAACCTGCAAATATTATGGTTTGCACTGCCAATGGTGCAGCCTCCGTCAAAATACTTGATTTCGGGATTTCTAAATTGCTCTTCAGTCTTCCTGGTGACTTGCAAAATTTGACCAGTGCCGGTGAAGTTTTCGGGAGCCCATATTACATGAGTCCTGAACAATGCCAGGGCGATGTTGTTGATGCGCGCTCCGATATTTATTCTATTGGCTGCTCTCTTTTTGAGGTGCTCAGCGGATTTGTACCTTTTGAAGGTAGTACCTCGGTTGGAACAGTCGCCTTGCATCAAAAGGAAAAACCTCCCCGGCTGGATGATTTGGTTCCGGCTCATAACTATCCTCCATCTGTCGATCTCGTTATAGCGAAATGTCTAGCAAAATTGCCGCAAAATCGCTATCAATCTGCTAAAGAGCTGGCAATCGATTTAAGCAGAATCAGGGAGGGCAAAGACCTTCTGCACTATTCTTCGGCCCCACCTGGAGAGCAAGAAACAGTTCAGGAAGACCCTGAACCCGGCAATGCAAAATTGGTGCTCGTACTCAGTGCCGCTGCCTTTGTCATGTTGATTCTGGGTGCGGCAGGTTTTGGCTGGTTTATTTCTCAACCGCCAAGGGTTGAAACTCGCTGGAATACTGGTGCTGACCAGATTGGTGTGCCGCCTGGTTCTGACACTGATGGTGCCGTCGGTTTTGCCGAAGAAATAATCGGCGAACCGAGGGGCTCGGAGAGGGTTACTACGCCTTATTCAGCAATAGAAATCGTGGCTGGTAGAAAGTGGAGAAGCTTTCATTTTCCCAGCGACATTACAATTGGTTATCTCAGTCACAGCTCCGATAATCATAGTTACCGCTACGCTGCCACTGGTACCTTTCGCGTACCCGAAGAAATTAAAAATGAGTTCGAACCGAGTCCGGTGGTGGCAAAATATCCGCAGTATTTAACTCGTTTCCGAGAGGGGGACGTGGAGAGTGTTTCTATCGCCGGCAGCGACAAATTTGATCAAATTTTAGCAGCGGTATCCGCTATTCCCGGTGTCAAATCTCTTGGCTTTGCCGGTTCTGCACAACTGAGTGTTAATTGTATTGCTTCTTTGAATAAATTTCGCCAGTTGAAGAGTTTTACTGCGACCGAAGGCGGCACTCTCAATGGTGTCATTCTGGCAGAAGCAAATTGCTGGAATCAGCTTGAGAATTTCGACTGGTCAGCGGCGACATCGGTTGCACCAATGCTGGAGAAACTTCACTCTTGCCCCAGTCTAAGGTCGCTTTTCATTGCTAATTCGCCCTTGAATCCTGGCGATTATCTATTGATTGCAAAGTTGTCTCCATTGAGAAGTTTAAGTGTTAGAAGAGCGCAGATGAGTTTGGCGGATCTTACAGAACTCAGCCGGCTCAACAACCTAAAGGAGTTGAGCGTATTCCGGTGCGGCTTGAAAGAAGATAGCAGCCCTGTTATAGCGAAATTCGAAGGGCTTTCACGGTTACGTCTTTCAACTACGGGCAATGATTCGCGCTTTATTTCGAGCATGCACAGGCTAAGGCCGGGTCTTCAAATTATTGTTCAAAATGACCAGTCAGCAATGCGTATTGATTGAAATATGCGCAATTTTTTTGCATCAAATTTTCTTGCCCAGTCGATAGCCGAGACCATATATAGACTGGAGACAGCCTTCTTCGTCGCCGATTTTTTGACGGATTCTTGCAATTGCGCTGCGCACTGCGACTTCTGTTGCTGCCGAATCGGATGGCCAAACTCTATTGAGCAATTCTTGCGCGGAAAATAGCTGGTTTTGGTTGCGCATAAGAAATTGAAGCAAGAGGTATTCTTTCGGCAACAGCTTTATTTCCTCACTGCCGCGGCTAACCATGCCGCTGCGCGTGTTGAGTATTAGGTCGTCCAGCTCCAAAATATCCGAGGTCAGTTGAAAATTGCGCCTTAGTAGCACCCTGACTCGCGCACACAGTTCTTGAGTATGATAGGGCTTGCTCAGATAATCATCTGCTCCCAGGTCAAGACCGATTGATTTGTCCTTGGCACTGCCGCGGCCGGAAATGATGAGCACCGGATTGGTGCCGCCTTTACTGCGAAATTGCTGAAGTACTGAGAGCCCGTCGGCTTCCGGCATTTCGATGTCGAGGATGAGCATGTCATAGATGTAAGCGCTAAGCATCGACAGTGCCTCTGCGCCATCATGCACGAGATCAACCGAATGCCTTTCGCCTTCAAGCAGATCTTTCAATAATTGTGCAGCTAAGCGATCATCTTCAGCTAATAGAATTCTTGCCATATTTCTTACTTCAATGCTTTAAAAGCGGTAGTCGAAACCAAAACTGACAGCCCTGACCTTCCTTGCTGTCCACGCCGATTTTGCCACCATGGCCTTGCACAATTTCCTTACAAATCGCAAGTCCCAGACCGCTATTTTTCAGCAAAGACGTATTTAAATGAGAACCAGCGTTATCGATGTTTGTCGAAGCATAGCGCTCAAACATTCTTTCTTGAATTTCCCTGGCTATTCCAGGACCCTGATCGATGATGGCAATGTGCGCGTAATCTTGGCCGCCTTCTGCCACCAGATGCGAGGCGATTGTGATTGAGCCGCCTTTACTTGAACCGTATTTGATGGCATTCGACAAAAGGTTTTGCAAAACTTGCACAATGCGCCTGTCGTCTACAGGTAGCTCGATTGCTGGAAGCTTCTCCACCTTTATGTCGATAGCGCGTGCCTGAGCCAACTCGCTCACTATATCAAGAGCCGAAATTACCAGTTTAGTCAACTCACAAGGCTGAATTTTCAATTCGAGTTTACCTGATTCCATTTGTTCAATGTCAAGAAAATCATTGACCAGACTAACGCACGAGCCTAAACTCCGGCCTACCGCCATGGCTCTTTCTTTGCCCCTCTCGGTCATTTCGCCGTAGGCGCCGGAGGCCAGGATATCGAGGAACGTCAGTTGGCTTAAAAGTGGAGTGCGCAGGTCGTGACTGAGCATATTGACGAACTGCTGCTTGGCTCGCTCTATGCGCCTGGCAGCGGATACATCACGAGCGACACAATAAATCATCTTACCATCCTGGGAGCGGCTGGCATTGAATTGAAACTCCAGGCCGTGACCGGCCGGCAGTTTTAGTGTGGCAAAGAAGCGGATATTTTGCCCGGCTCCAAGATTTTGCAGAAGCTCGCTTACCTGAACCTCGTCTTTCTTTTCCACCAGTGCCATCAATCTTTTGCCGGGCAGATCTTCTGACCGCATTCCCCATAAGCTCTGGCTTGCACCTCCTGCGGCGCTGATGGTGAGATTGTTGCTGAGAGAAAAAATTACGTCGCCAGCATTGGACAGTACAGCAGATTCTCGTTCTTGAGAGACCGCCAGTGCTGCCGCCATCTGGTGCAAACTTTGATCGAGCTTCGCTATCTCATCGCCGCCAGTCAGAGGCGGCTGCATTGGTTTTTGTGCGGCAAAAGCCCTAGTATCGGCATAGATCTTGCCAATGCGAGAAGCGATGTTTCTGAAGAAAAAGAAAGAGGCAATCAAGCCAGCCAGGAAATTGAGACCGATTCCGGTGAATATGAGGCGGCGCTGGCTATCTCTGAAGTCTGTAGATGATTGCGGAAAATGAGCTAATCGGTCTTGTTCGATTTGGACAATCTTTTCATTGATCAGAGCGAAATTGTTTTTTTTCAGGAACATTACGTCTCGCAAGCCTCGAGCAAGCACTGCAGCAGACCTTGTATCTCCCTGAGCCAGGATTGTCAGAATTTCCCGAAAGCGATTTTTATATTCTCTCAGCGAAAGCCTTAGCGCGGCGAGATTTTCGGACTGCTGCCGCTGCTGCCGTAACGCCTGGTCCAGGGCGCTGAAGCGCAAATCGAGTTCGTCGAATTTAGCAAGGGCTTTTATTCTTGCCTCATCTTTTCTAAATGTGCAAAACAAAATTGTGGACTGCGCCATGTCGAAATTGGTTTTCTCAAAGGCGGTGATGCGGACAAGAATTTCTTTTGATTTGCGTTCTTCTTCCTCGGCTTTAAGCGCCGCCTGTTCCAGAGAGAGGAGTCCGGCACTCAAAAACACCTGCATGATCAGCGGACAGACAATCAGCAGACATCCTTTAAGGCTTATTCCCATGTGCGGCATCGAGAAAGGGCACCTCTGATGAGATAGTCGGTGACTGATTCTACCAGTTCTCTCGAGAGGCCTGCAGGTGGCGTAGCGTCGGCCGGCGATTTTCAACATAGAGGCTGTATCGCTTGCCAGAGCCTTGATCTGGGCGGGCACTTGGCATTAGACCTGAGCCGGGCGTCGACAGTGTTGAAGAAACTAGACTATACTCGTGGAAACACTTCACTGTTTGAACGTAACGGCGGTTTCATGAAAATAACTAGAATCCTTGGCTATCTAATTTTGGCTGGTTTTAGCTTCGCCCTTGTTTTGCCTTCCACAGCTAAACCTAAACCTGAGCCAAAAGTTGATGGGGCTGAAGTATTTAAGCAATATTGTTCCAGTTGTCATCTTGGAGGCGGAAATCGCGTCAAAGAAAAGCGTCAATTAGCTGGATCAAAACAGCTGTCTAACCTTCCAATTTTTAAAAGTTATTTGAGCTCTCCACCGGGGCATATGCCTTACTACCGAGCGATCGTCAAAGACGAAAAGACGTTGCAAGCATTGTACGATTATTGTAAGAAATTGCCTAAGCTACCAATTAAGTCAGCCAACCTCGATCAAGACTTCAACGAAAGTCTTTAAGGCTTTGCTGAGTTTTTTGCTCCAGCCTGGCGAAACACATCCGACCAATCGATGCGACCGGTGAATTGCATCATGATGAAGAGTGTGAGGATGCACAAAATTGTGATTACAAGCCCGGTGTATTGCTCAAAGAAGAACGTGTACGAGAAAAAGATCAAATAGATCAATTGCGAGATCGCCACTTCGCCAAAAGCAAATTTGTTTGATACCACCAGCCGCATATATGAGACTACAAGCAGCACAGAGACAATTGAGCTGATGGCAAAAGCCAGGTCTACCGAAATATGATCCACCAGGTAGGCAAGCAAAAGATGGAATGAAAAGAAGGCTGCGCCAATGAAGAAGTAGTTCATCGGATGTACGCGGATGCCTTTGATGGTGGTGAAGACGAATAGCATGAAGAAGAAAAGGAAAAGCGAGACCGGCGCAAAGAACGTCACTTTGCTTACCCACGGGCCAGGATTGAGTTTTTCTGGCATTTTGATACCGATGTCGTAACCAGTTAAAAGATTCTTGTAGCGCCAGTTTAGTTGCCACCCTCGGTCTAGCTTTTTCTTGTCGGTTGGCGACATGCTGCCTTCGGGAAAATCGAAGCCATCGAAATCAGTGACGATATTGAGGTTGAAATCTTTGACCTGATTGACACTAGTGCCGAAGCCATAGCGCCAGGTATTGAGGCCCTGTGAGTCGTACGAGATTTGAACGTTTTCTGTTTTTCCCGGAAGTAGCGGGAAAACTTCTGCCAGATCGTTACCAGCCGGCAAGATATTTTTTACGGTATTGCCACCGAGTACCATACGGAAATTGTCGTAAATGGCTTGCTGTGCCGGTAGAGGGATAGCAACGTGGACAGTGCGCGGTTCGGCGGTGGGATTGGTGATTTGATAAGCACCGCCGAAATTTACTTTATAAGTGGAGTACCATAGCAGACCTTTTTTGCGATATTCGAGGTTGATTTTGGCATTGACGTCGCTTTTTTCAATGGGCACTGCGTGCCTTTCGGTTTCGGTGACTAGTTCAGTCACTGTCTTGCCGTCTTTGACCGATGTCTGCTTTACTTGCTTTTGCGTTTCGTAATAAAAAATAGGGGCAACCTGGTTTTGTGCGGTTCCCCAGAGCTGGCCGATGCGTTCGCCATTGGCTCCGTCTGATGAATAGGTGCGGCTTAGAACGGTGTTGCCGAGAATAGCCCAGGCTACTGCGGTGCATACATAGATGAAGAAGATTGCTAAAAGCTGTTTGATCATATTGGCTCACTCTGAGGTGCAGGAAATCACGCGAGATGCCTTGTTTTGATCATAGGCAGCGCTGGTTGGCTGGGCGTAAGATTACAGATCTGCTCAAGCAAACTGCTTGCAAATGTTTGCTCGGATCAGTCTTACTTCGATTCCATGGCTTTAGAATGATCAAGAGCTGCTTGCAGCCGCTGATGAATGTCAGAGGTCAGTGTATCAATCGCTTCTCTTTTGGAATCTTTATAATCGGCCAGATATTTTTTCACTTCAATAGGCTCATCAAAATAGACTGATACTTTTTGATGACCTTTGTTTGAGATGTGGCCCATGGCCTCAATCTCCAGAAAATCGAGGACGCGGCAGACTCGCATCGGTGACGTTGCCGAAGTCTGCAAAATACGCTCAAAAATCAAAAGCCTTTCTACGTGTTCTAACTCTTCACTGCCTTCTTCCAGGCCCTTGCTATCAGGAGTCTGTTCCGCTCGAAGAATAATTATCTCGTTGCGCAAAGCGTAGAGCATTTCTTCGGCTGATTTGTTTGACAGGTCTGTAGCGGTAATTTTCGCCACGCGCTGGCAAACGTGCACAGCCAGTGCATTTACTTGTTGGTCCTGACTGATATTTTCAGGAAGTGTAAACTCAAATCGACCGGCCAATTCGTTCATTAGTTTTTCTGTTGCTAATGCCAAACGATTAGAAATACTGCCGCTATTTTTACTTTCTATATTCAGATGCTGTTCGATTTTTTTCAAAATTGGTACAACGCTGAACTCAAACGAAGACAAAAGTGAATAATGCAAACCGGTAGGCAAAATCCAGACAGAGTCAGGGCTTTGTTCGTTGCTGATTTCATCTTGCACGTCTAAAATTATGTGCATCAGACCGTTGTTTATGGTGTGAATTTTGTTGTCGTCACCTGTAATTTCCGCTTCAGGAAAAACGATCAGTTTACTGTCTGTTCTTTTTAGAATCTCTTTGGTGGTTCTAATTGATTCGATGTCGGCAACGCCACGATTAACCGAATAGACTCCAAATTTCTGCATCAACCAGCCGAGAAAGCCGTGGTTCCAATCAAAAACTTCTCTGGCCGCCAGACAGAAAACGGTTTCGTTAATATGCTTGGCCAGCGCCACGACTACCACCGGATCATGCCTGTCAGCGTGGTTAAGCAAAATAATTGTGCGTCTATTTTTGAGTTTGGTCAGCGGTTGGTTCGACGACTGCTTAAACTGAAATGACAGGTCAGCGACATAGCGGCAATAAAAAGGCAAAATCAGTTTGCCCAGGGCAATTAAAAATGGAATACGCTCAGGTGGCCTGAACTCCGCCCGCCTTCGTATCTTTTTTTTAGTTTTACCAGGAATAGTGTTGCTCACTCTATGATCTAAACTCATTTTTAGACGGCAGCGACATATTTTCGTTCCAATCGCTACTGAAGATTCGCGTAATTGGTATGAGGTGGTAGGCTGGCATTCGCCTGAGACAAATTATACGCACGGAACGGAGGCCTGAGGTAATTAGGCAGGGTTTTAATTTCTGCAAAATGAAACGATAACGTTTCATTTTTGAATCGGGAACTTTCAAAGCCTGAGCTACGCCATAGGGCGAATGCAAGACTTTCTACCGCCATTCGACAACTCTTTCGCCGTGGGCCTGGCGAAGTTGCTTGTGCCTTTGGCGCAAAGCATGCACAAATTAGAGATTAGAGTTTCGCCCAGATGCAAACAACTGGTAGAGACCTACGCTCCAAAACATACGGTGATTGCAGCTAACCATTCAGATCGCTTTGATCCGCTTTGCGCTTACGCCCTGGCTAAAGACTGCACCGAAGAATTTTACTTTTTGGCTTCTCGTGAGCAGTTTGACCAAAATTTCGGGTTTTCAGGCTGGCTGATGCAACAAGTCGGCACATATTCTGTCATTCGCGGACGAAAAGTTGACGTGCCTTCCGCTGAGAAAACAATCGACATTTTAGTCGAGGGTAAGCGCAATCTGGTTCAGTTTCCTGAAGGTGATGTCACCGGCCGCAACGACGTGATCTTGCCCTTGAAGAAAGACGGCATGCGCAATATGTTTGAGGCCCAAAGAAGATTGTTAACAACTGGTGAATCACTTTACGTCTTGCCTGTAGCCATGTATTACCAGGTCAAATCCGATGCCATACCAGCAATGAATCGCAGCATCGTACAACTGGAGCGTTGGCTAAATCTTCCGGTATTTACAGGCAGTGAATCTCAACGCGAACAACGAATCAAGAGACTGGTTTTTGGCTTTATCGAACATCAGACGAAATTCTACGGTGTACAAGTTGAAAAAGACCAGTCACTCTCAGACCAACTAAGATCAATCAGCAGAGCCATTTCTACCAACACTGCCAGCGCAAACAATGTCGAATATGATGCCGATGAAAACGAAGCCCTTTTACTTTACGGTGTACGGGCCGAGTTAAAAGACCCGCGCAACAGTGACTTGGATAGGGCCGAACAGCTGCTTATTCTGGCCAGCACTCTTGAAAATCAAACGGTTACAGACGAAATCGCCTGGCGGGTTTTAGATCGCCTTGAAAAAGAATTGACCGGCAAAGTGACTAACAAAGGAAACCGCATAGCGTTCATTGATGCCGCTCCACCGGTTGATTTAAAACCGCTCTATCCCCAATTTATTCAAGATCAAGTAGGCGCCATGGCTGAACTCGATGCTCAGGTTCGTGCTTCTTTGACTGAGTTAATGCAGCAAATGCAGACGCTAGACGTTACGCCTGGTCTCGTTCACGCTGGCTCGGAGAGGGTATAGGCCAGTACTAAAGAATCGCTTTTTGAGCAATAGGTCTTGAATTTGCCGGCCTTATCGCCGCCGGTCATTACTATCAAATCTTGCTCTGGAGCGGCGGCAAGCTCAAACTTGCTTGCTTCGATGGAGCCTTTATTGGCTTTATACATAGCTTCTTTGGCTGCCCAGATTCGAGTGAGCTCGAAGTCTCTAATCTCAGCTTTGCAGTTTTCAAGATATTTTAGTTCGTTCACCTGCATGAAGCTGGCGGCAAAATCAGAATCTTTGGTTTCAATTGCTTCTGCGTCAATGCCCGGTTGGCCGGCATTTGAGAGAGTGGCGATGGCAAAGCCTTTGCCGTCTGTATGTGAAATTGAAATTTGAATGGGCGGCAGAGTGCTGTCTTTAATCACCGCAAATGGTGCGCGATCTGGGCCGTTTTTAATTTCAATATCGTGTGGTCCTAAGGCCCGGCCAAATGTCGCCGGTGAATAGCGAACCAGCATGCGCACTGCTTCTTTAGCGGCGATGCGACCAAGCAGCCAGTCCATTTTGCGCTTTTTAGTTTTGTGGTCGGCGCGCCACTGAGTTAGCTCACTTTTTGTCAGCAGATAATCGAGGCACCATTCTAAAATCACGTCGTCTTCATTTAAGACCGACTGCGATACTTGCATAATAACGCAAGTGTTGCTCAGGCTTTTGGCAACCGGCAGCGATTCGCCCAGCCATGTGGCTGTCGGATTGGCGACAAACTGTTGCCAATCTGTGCTTAGAGTAACGCGCCGACTGTTGATGCTGTTAACGCGAATTGCCACTTTGCCATTGCTGATTACTTCAACCTCGGCTTCTGTAGCCCGTTCTGTCAGGGCCGGCAAAGTGGCCGAGACTTGCACTTGCGGCGCGATTGTCTGCGGGTCGGCATAAAAATCAATCGACTCGATGAAGAAAGGCAATAGGGCTGTGGCAGAAAGCTGGTTTTCGTACAGATAGAACAAGACGAATTGACTGGCGTTATCCAGTAGCAGTGGATGAATTAGAAAATTAGCCTGGGGTAAATCTGGCATCCAGGCGGCGGCGGCAGTGGCTTCTGCCCGGCCGGCAATTGCTTTATTGCCAACCTGGTCTAAAGAGATTACCGCCTGCATGCTTGGCCCGTGGAACATTGCCTGCGGCGAGTATAGTTGTGTGCGATTGGTCAAGTTAGTGGCGGCATTGCCTGCAACTTTGAGCTTGGCCGGTGGTGCGGCTTCGTAATTGGCTGCGAAGACAAAATCAGCCATCATCAAAGTGACGCCAGGATTTTCTGCTTCTGTCATCTCTACATGTACTCTGTCGCCTGAGCCACTAGCAATCATTCGAATCGATAGTTCGTTTTCGTCTACCACTAGACGGCGGAAGGCTTTTACCTGCTCTAATTTGACGATATGACCGCTGGCGCTTTCAGAAAAACGGGCCAGGGCGGCTTCGGCCATAATTTCGAGTGATACCATAAGCGGTACTAGGCTAACTTTGGTATTTTGCGAAACACTTACTGTTCCGCCGATGGCATGATCAAGTAAATAGAGGTCAGTAGCCAGGTTTAAGGTGAGAAAGACTTCGGTATTCTCTTCGTTGTCAAAAATTCTGCAGCGGTCAAGAAACGGCAGCGACGGTGTCGGCTGCGACGGCAGACGCACATCTGAAAATGTTTGTCCGGCTAGTTTGGCCGAGTAAGGCTGCGCCGGCAATGAGCGTGCAGCCATCGACTGAGTCGGCAATGACCCGGCCAGCATCGCTTCGAAGGGCAAGGTGTAGTCAGTGTGTCCGACCTGGCCGCCGTGAGCTGCGTGGGGCACGGCGACGCCGGCACCATCTTCAAATTGATATTCTTCGAACATGGTCACGTCTTCAACTTCTTGCGCGTTCTCGATATAAGTGCGCATCACTTGCTCTGACACTGCGCTGATACGACTGTAGAACGAGGCATTGGTGCTGAGAAAGCGCTCTACTACATTCTCTTGCGACTCTGCGGCAAAGTTTTCCTCGCCTGCGTCGTCTGCTCCGTCAACGTGATCGTCGTCGGCATTGTTGACAAAATCATCATCTAAAATCTGCTTGCCTTGTTTCAGCGTCGGTAAATTTTTGGCATCCAGCACAAGTTGTGCGTGGGTTAAGAGCAAGGGCTGGCCGGATGTTTGAGGTACTGTAGCGGCACGGTGCCAGTCGACTGCGAGAGGAGCGCGGCGTTGATAAAGATAGTCAAGTTTGGCCGGTACTTCTTGCACGAAAAGCGATGCCAGCAAGTGGTGCATCTGCGTCAATCCAGATTTTGAAGCCAAATTTGTGGGCACGGCAATGTGCGCTTGATCAGGCAAGATGCCTGCGATTAGCGAGCTGAGCACCCCGCTCGGGCCCACTTCGATAAATTTGCGCACGCCGCTGGCGTACATGGCGCTGATGGTTTCGCGCAGAGCTACAGGTCGTGTGAATAGTTCGGTGAAGAAAGCGCGAATGCCCTCGATGTCGTCAGGGTAACGTTTGGCGGTTGAACAAGACCATGAAGGCACTGCCATCCTGTTGATTTCTACTGCGTTGACAGCCTCTTCGTTGCCTTGCATGACGGCGTCAACCAGAGGCGTGTGGTACGGAATGGCAACAGGCAGAAGGTGGCAGGGCATGCGCTTCTCGCGCAATTTGGCGTTGAGATTTTCTATTGCTTTGGTTGTGCCCGTAACGATAGTGTGCTCTTCGCCCAGGTCGGCACTCAGATGCACGTCGGCCCGATCGGCTTCTGCGACCATCGCCATAACCAGTTTTGCCGAGGCCAGCACTCGCAGTGAACGCAAGTCGGCAAGGCTTTCTTCAGGAATGGAACGCGCTACTTTGGTGCTTAGTTGATAGAAGGTTTTAGCAACAGAGAGCACATCTACTGAGCCACCAGTGGTGATGGCGGCAAATTCGCCTGTGCTGCAGCCCATAATTACGTCAGGCTTGATTTCTAAGTGATGGAGAAACTGATAAAGCGCATACTCTGCCAGAAGAACGGCCACTACGGCGAAATCTGCTGTGGCCAGCGATGGTGAACCAGTTCTTTCACCGGCAGTAAATGGTGGTGGGAAAATAATTTTGCTTGGTGGCTCGGCAGCCCCGGCAGCCAGAGCGACATTGTCTACGATTTCGAATACTTCTCTAATTTCAGGGAAGAGCACGCAAAGGTCGCCGAGCATGTTTGTATAGGCAGAACCCAGGCCGGGATACAAGAATGCCATGGTGCCATTAAGCAATGCTGCAGGAGCGGTAAAATAAATGCCTTTCTTGGTTTCGTTGATACTGATTTTAGTAGTATCGGTGATTGTTTCAGCCGCACTTTTTAATTTGGTTAAAAGGTCCTGGGCTGAATTGGCAACAATAGCCAATCTAAAGCCGTTTTTGACATCGCTCCAGTTCGATTTGCAGTTCAGCGTATAGGCCAGATCTTTGCAAACTACTTCACTATCGAGATGTTTTGCCAGGCGGATGATCGATTCGATCAGCGCTTCGCGACTGGATGCAGCCAGGGTGAACAGCTCGCTTTCCCATTGATGAATCATCGAAACTTGAGAGGCAACAACATTGTCGCCATGTTCTTCCATGATCATGTGGCCGTTGATGCCGCCAAAACCAAATGCGCTTACGGCTGCCCGGCGCGGATGGTCATGAGCAGCGGTTCGTACCCATGGTCTGGTTTGGCTGTTGACGTAGCAGGGGTGATTGGCCCAATCGATTTTGGTATTTGGTTTAGTGACATTGAGTGTGGGCGGCAAAATTTTGTGATGGAGCGCCAGAGCAGTCTTGATTATTCCAGCCACCGCACTGGCCGACTGGCAGTGGCCAATCATCGACTTGACCGAACCCACAGCGCACCATGGCTCGAGCTGTGCTTTGTCGGCATTGAAGACTTTGGCTACAGCTTGCATCTCGACCACGTCGCCTGTAGGCGTGCCGGTGCCGTGCGCTTCAAGCAGTTCAATGGTAGAAGGAGAAATGTCTGCCATGGCGTAGGCTTTGCGCATGGCCAGCGCTTCGCCGTCGGCATTTGGTGCAAGCACACTGCCGCCGTGGCCGTCGCTTGATGAAGCTACGCCGCAGACTGTTGCATAAATGCGATCGCCGTCGGTCAGGGCGTCTTCCAGTCGTTTCAAACAGATCATGCCCACGCCTTCGCCCAGCATGGTGCCGTCGGCCATCTGATCAAAGGGTCTGATGCTATCAGTGCGCGATAAGGCCCCCAGACCGCAGAACATCTGGAAAAACACAGCAGACGAGTTGATATGGACGCCGCCGGCCAGAGCAAAATCGCAGCGATTATCCAATAGATCGTTGACAGCTGTTTCTACTGCCACCATCGATGAAGCGCAAGCGGCGTCGATAAGCATGTTGCGACCGCGAAAGCCTAGTTTGGCTGCCAGTCTTCCGGCCAGCACATTGGGCATGGCGCCGGGAATAGTATCAGAGGTAATCGGCACCAGATTATCTTGAATTTGGGCCGCCACTTTTTCTAGCAATTCTTCATTGTGGTCAGGCATTATGGTGCGCAAAATTGCCGCAATTTCGTGCACCGTTTTTGACTGCTGTAAAAGGTTCATGCAACCGGCGCCGGGTGCCGAGATGCGGCCGATGATGATTTCGGCGCGGTCGCGATCAAATTGTTTGGTCAAGTAGCCGGCGTCAGCCATGGCTTCTTGAGCCACTTTAAGAGTGAGCAGCTGGTCGGGGTCGCTGCCTGCCACAATGCTCGGCATCACTCCAAATTTAAGGGCGTCGAACTGAGCGTGCTCGGTAATAAAGCCGCCGCGCTTCGAATAGCTTTTGCCGAAAGTGGTGGCATTGCTATCGTAATATTCGTCTAAGCGCCATTCTCGGTCGGTGACTTCTCTGGTGGCGTCGACGCCGCCGACGATGTTGGACCAGTAGGTAGCAAGATTTGGAGCGCCGGGAAAGAGGCAGGACATGCCGATGATGGCAATTTTTCCTGGCTTGCCCTCAGCATTCTTTCTACCTGTTGAGACGTTCATCTTGCCAGTTCTTGAACCGGTGCAGATGAAGCAAACCTGTTGAATGTCTTGCTGGCGATGCCGCCCAGACCTTCTACAACCATGGCCAGATCGCCTTCTTCATTGTAGATAGCCAGGTCGCAAAGCAAATCGGTGGCTGAAGCAGCACCGAGGAATACTTTGGCCGTGGCGGTACCGAGACCGACTGGATTGAACAAATACATGTTGCGGAAGCCGGTAGGCAGTACCGTTACATCTTGATGGTGGCGGGCCCAGACGCCGGCTAATTGCATGGCGCTATCGAGCAATACCGGATCAACCAACCATTGGCTGCCATCAGTGGTGGTGACACAATCGATTGGTGCGCAACCCGAAATTTCGCCTGAAATTTCTTCAGCAGCAAGAGATATGATAGACGAAATGCCCTGGAAAGTAGGACCGTGGAACAACCAGGTGCCGTACAAATCGGCAGGATCAGGCAAAGCCGCAGTAGATGGAGCTAAATATTTGGCATCGAATTTAGACTGAATTTTTGATGCCAATACAGTGTTCCAAACTTCTGGAGTATTAGCTGCAGTGGCGGCAAATCTAGCTTTGCAGCGGAAATGAATCTTTTTAGGATCGGCTGATGAAAGCTGCACGGCTACAATATTTTCATTGTTGCTGTCGATGCCGACATCAACAATGAAGTCTTTCAATTGTGTGTGGAAGACGATTCCGGCAGGAATATCCAGATCAGAAACTTCTACCAGATGCATATCAGGATAAACCGAGCGGGCCGCTTCCAGCATGATTTCTAAAGCAGCGGCCATTGGCATAACAGGAATTCCGTCAAACTTGTGGTCATGCAAATAGAGATGGGCTTTGGTATCTACCGTGAGGGCAAATGCCGATGGACTTTTGACAGTGGCGACATTCAAGAACACTCCTGCCGGCACGAGACTGGTGGAAGGCGCTACTAGTTCGCTCTTGCCGCCGCCGCCTGGAGCTGCCAGTCTGCCTACCAGCATAACTTCTACTTGTTCAGGACACTGGCGATTAAGTTCTTCGAGGAAACAGAGGCTGCCGTCTTCTGGTTGAATCATCGACCAACCATGGCTGGCGAACACCGCTTCGAGTTCGGGCGGCGCCATACCGGCCTGCCAGGGGCCCCACATGAGGGATGCCACTCGCGCTTCAGTGCGAGATTTAAGTGCCAGTGCCAGTTTGTTCAGAGCTTCGTTGGCTGATACATAATCGGCCTGGCCAGAGTTACCGGTTCTGCCCACCACTGACGAGAAGAAATACATGAATTTGAGCGACTCAAAACGTACTTTCTGAGCCAGAGTAATGGCGCCTTTGATCTTTGTGTTGTAGACACGTTCGAATGATTCGAGGGTTTTGTCTTTGATCAGAGCGTCTTCAATAATGCCGGCACCATGAATGACACCGTCGATTGTTGCCGTTTCATAGATGGAATCAATCAGCTGGCCGAATTCGGCGGCATTACAAATGTCGACTGAATAATATCTGACCGTGGCGCCTGCGGCTTTGAGCGCTTCAAGAGATGTACGTACTTCTCTTTCACGCAGCAGGTGCTGATAGATCTGTTCGATTTCGCGCACATTGACGGCTTGGCCCAGGCTGCGTTTTTCTTCAATCAAAGCAGACTTGATGTCTTTAGCTGAATTGAGGCCAAAGGTTACTTTCGATTCGGTGTCTTTAGGACGCGGTAAACGGCCCACAATCACGAAAGTAGGTTTGTACTTGCGAGCCAGCTCTAAAGTGATTTTAGCGGTGATACCGCGGGCGCCACCGGTGACCAGCACTACGGACGAAGAGGTTAAGGCCGGCTCAGAGCTCACAGGCACTGTTGAGAAAGCCGAATCGGTAACGGTCAAGCCGATGCGCTTGTTATTGAAACATCCGACTTCAACGATATTGTCGTCGCCTACCAGTTCGCCGACAATGGCTAGAGCAGCGGTTTCGGTGCTTGTGGTAGCGCTGAGGTCGACTACTTTAACGTGAACATCGGCCCATTCTTTGGCGATGGTTTTAGTCAGGCCAACGATGCCGCCTTGTTGTGCCAATGTAGGCAGGGCCAGAGTTTCGCCGCCGGCAAAGTTGCCGCCCAGGTAAGTGACGTTGACGAAGGCGGCATGAATGCCGCTCACGGCCTCATCACGCAAGTCTGCTTCGACTGCCTTAGCCAAGAGGAATGAACCTGATAATTGCGCGGCATCAACATTGACGCTGCAGATGTTGATCACTGCGCCGATGCGGCCGTAGTTTTCTTTGATTTGCGCAATTACTTGATTGACTGTGGTTTCGTCAGTCATGGTTTTGCGATTGATGAGAATGCTTTTTTGACCGCGAGCGTCGAGTAATGTTGCTACTTGTTTGGCAGGCTCTTGCTGATCGGCAACTACAATGGTCAAATTAGGCAAGGTTTTTGTGGTTGCTTTGACGGCTGGAAGTTCTTCTTGAGCCACCACACCGCGAGCCACACGTTCTACATTGCCGACTGCGGCAGCTTTGCTTTTTGAACCAGAAGCGGCAGCAGAACTTATTTTAGCCATGGTCGCTTGCGTAGTTATCGCTGCGGCGTCGCCAGCAGAAACAGTAGATTCATCGACTTGATCATCTATTTGATCAAGGGTGCTGATCCAGTCGATGATGCCTTGCAGAGTCTTCGTACCGGCCAGTTTTTCGATGCCGCTTTCTAATTTTGACTGAGTTGCTTCAGGCAATAATTTTCTGAAGTTATTTAGAATCTCTACGCGCTTGATTGAGTCAATGCCCAGATCCGCTTCTAAATCAAGAGTAGGGTCCAACATTGAACGCGGATATCCAGTGCGCTCAGAAACAATTTCGTAGAGGCTTTCGATTAAGGCTTCAGGATTGAGGCCTTCGACAATTGCAGCGGTTCCTGTGGCAGCAGCGGCAGTTACGCCTGCAGTCTCTGACTCTGCGCCGTGAGCATTGCTATAGGAACCGTTTCCATTGCCGTTTCCATTGCCGATTCCCTTACCATTGCCATTACCATTACCATTACCATTTCCGTTGCCATAAGCGCCATTGCCGTTTGAGCCATTGGTGCCGTAGACAACATTGGCCGCACCATTGTGCCCGTTGCCATTGCCGTTTCCATGACCATTGCCATTTGTGTTGCCATAAGCGCCATTCCCATCAACGTACTGTTCTGGGGCCATTGTCTGGGTGGCATAACTTTGTACTGCGTGCTGTTCGGCCTGCTGTGCCGGCTGCGGGTAGCCGCCGTTATTGCCCAGCTGAACTTGCCCGATTTGACCAAGTTGCCCGACTTGCATGGCTTGTTGAACCGGTAGCGCAATTCCGTTGCCGCGACCATTCGCTTGCAAATAAGCCAGCATCACGTTTTGTTGTGTCTCTAAAAAGCGATTGGTCATTTCCAGCATGCTCTGCTGAAATTCGAGCATCACCCGATCAACGTTTTGATCCTGGCGAGCAGGTTGATTACCGTTTCTTCGACTGTTTGTTTCCATTGGTGGCTGTCCGTTGGTGCGGTTTGGTACATCGGCAGGATGCTGTTTTTTTTGTTTGGCTAAAGCAGCACTGCTTGTTGGCAGAGCAGCCCGGGGAGCCATATTGCTAGTAGGGCTGGAAGATTTTTGCAGGGCGGCTGGTGCCACCACTGGTTGTGGCGCAACGGCGGCTTTTGCAGTTGGCGCCTTTGCCGCAGCGGCCTTAGACGGGGCAATGACGCGCTTTCCGTCAGGCCCGATTCTGGTGATTTCAACGCTGTTCACTATATAGAGCATCTGTTTGCCGTTGGCATTGAGATGCTTGCGAATTTTTTCTCTGTTGCTGAACATCCGGTTCCAGAACAGTTTGCCCAGATCCATAGCCGCGCCGTTAACGGCCAGCTGACCCAATGTAGACAAGAAATGCTCCAGGCTATTTTTGCCTGCTCGTTCGCAGTTAACGGCGATAAAGTCGCCGGTTCCATTCAATGTGGCTTCAACCAGACCGGTTAAGACTTTACCAGGGCCAGCTTCTACGAACAATCTAGCGCCGGCTTCGTGCATGGCTTTGATTTGATCGACAAAAAGCACCGGCCTCAGAGCATGCTGGCTGAGCTGTTCGATAATGGCCGCAGAAGCACCAGGATAAGCCTGGGCTGTGCTGTTGGAATAGACAGGAATTGTCGGCGCATTGCATTTAATCGACTGCAAAACAGCTTCTAATTGTTTGTCGGAGCCACTCATAAGTGGGCTGTGGAAAGCGGCCGATACTGGTATACGCTTGGCGGCGATTTGCTTAGCCTTGAAAGATTCAAGGGCGGCTTCAATGGCATCTACAGAACCCGAGACGATGGTCTGTGCTGGAGTATTAATATTAGCCAGGTAAACGCCGGGCATGTTTTTTAAGGCCTCTGCCACCACTTCGGGAGCAGCGGAAATTGCCGCCATGGCACCAGGATTGCTAGCTGCGCACTGAGCGAGGATGCGGCCGCGCTCAGCCGAGAGTAACAGTAAATCTTCTCTGTTGAATACCCCGCCTGCATGCAGAGCCACATATTCGCCATAGCTATGGCCCGCCACCATATCTGGTGCAATGCCAAAGCCTTTCAAAACATTCAGCATGGCCAGGTCGCTTACACCAAGTGCTGGTTGAGCGATGTCGGTGTTGGTCAATTCTTCTTGCTGCTTTAGTTTGCGCTCTTCTAAAAGCGTGGCGGCAGGGAAAATATATTGAGACAAAGGCCGCTGTTTAAAGCGTTCAGTTTTTGGCTGGTGAGCCAAGTATCTGTCGGCTGCTTCAACGGTGTTTAAAATTTCGGGGAAATAATTAGATAGCTCTTTCAGCATGTTTACTTTTTGCGAGCCCTGGCCAGGGAACAAGAATGCCACCTTGCTGCCCACAGGAGTTGCCGCATTGAAATGCACGCCGGTAGGTAGAGCAAATTTCTTTTCGCCCTTCTGAATTTTTTCTCTTGCTTGAGCAATCTTTTGTTCGAGGTCTTCGGCTGAAGCTGCCACTATGGCTAATGACGCTCCGCTTGTGCGAATGTCTTTTGTTTTCAGGTGCAGGTTGCTGGCAAGTTCGAACAACCGGCGACGACCCTGGCTTGTAGCACCGGTCTCAACTGCAAAATCAGTACGCAGTTTCTTCACGTTAGCTTCAGTTTGAGCCAGTAACTTAACGAGGTCCTCGCCGTTGTTAGCTTTCCAGACAAATAGTTCCGCCGGCCATGCTTCGAGCACTGGTGCTGGTTCAGCTGCGCACGGGGCGACATACTCTTCTAAAACGGCATGGAAATTAGTGCCGCCAAAACCAAATGCGCTCACTCCACCGCGGCGTGGCAGGCCGTTGTCGGCGCTCACCCAGGGGCGGCTTTCGGTGTTGACGTAGAATGGACCTTCAGAAAATTTGCAAGCCGGGCTCGGACTAGTGACGTTAATGGTCGGCGGCAAAACTTTGTGGTGCAAAGCTTTGGCGATCTTGATAATTGAAGCCAGACCGGCAGCTGCTTTACTGTGGCCGATATTGGTTTTGACTGAGCCGATGGCACAGTTTTCCAGCTCAGCGCCTGAGGCTTTGAAGACATTGGTCAAAGCTTCTACTTCAGCTCTGTCACCAGCTACGGTGCCTGTACCGTGAGCTTCGACTATTTGTACTGTGGCTGGTGAAATATTGGCGTCGGCATAAGCTCTGTGCAATGCCAGCATTTGACCGGCTGGACGAGGAGCGGTGAGGCTCAGATCGCGGCCATCGCTTGATCCGCCGATGCCCTTAATTACTGCATAAATTCTGTCGCCATCGCGCTCGGCGTCGCTTAAACGCTTCAAGACGAGAATGGCAATACCTTCACTGATGGCGATACCATCGGCGGAGGCGTCGAATGTTTTGCACTTGCCGTTAGGCGAGAGAGCGTGAGTCTTGGAGAAGCTCAGGTAGTCGCCAGGCTGGTTGTGAGTGTCTGTGGCGCCGAGCAAGACAACGTCGCTGGCTTTAGAACGCAAGTCGCTGATGCCTACATATAATGCAGCCAGTGAACTAGCGCAAGCAGCGTCGATTGAGAAGTTGATGCCTTTCAAATCAAGGCGGTTGGCCACTCTACCAGCAGCAACGTTACCGAGGTATCCGGCAAATGAATCTTCGGTCCACTCAGGCAGGTCGCCTTTGAGCTTGTCGGTGACTTCTTCGCCCAGTTCGTTGAGTTTCCAGCCGAGCATTGAGCGCAGTGAATAAAGAGCGGTAATTGGACCGTGACCGGCGTTAGCCAGAATCACCGAAGTTTTTTCCCGTGGGAATTTACGCTCGTTATAGCCGGCGTCATGCAAGGCACTGCGGGCCGCTTCTAATATAAGCATTTGCATGGGGTCGATTGAAATTAAACTGCTAGGCGGAATGCCGTAAGCAGCAGGATCAAAGACTACATCATGCAAGAATCCGCCCCATTTGGAGATGATCTTGTCGCGAGCTAGCGGGTTGGCATCGAAATAATTCTGCCAATCAAAGTGAGTCTTAGGAATTTCGGTAATGCTGTCAACTTTACCAAGTATGTTGGCCCAGTAAGTTTCAACGTCGTTGCTCTGCGGGAACTGGCAAGACATGCCGACGATAGCAATCGCTTCTTGTTCGTTGACCGGAGCCGGAGCTTCGAGCAATTGTTCGATTTCTCGAGCAGAAAGCAAGCTTTGCCCGGCAGCCGAAATGTCGTGGTGCAATTCGGCAATGGTCATTACTTTGTCGTGCAAAGCAGCCACCTGACCGATCATGTACATACCTTCCTGCCACTGTTGTTCGTCAGGAATATTAGCCAGTTGATTAGATTGATTGCGACCGAGGCCTTTGCTGGCGATGCGCAGACGGCCGAGATTCATCAGTTCGAGCTCTTCGCGCACTTCGTCGCGGCTCTTATTCTGGCCTTGCAACTCGACGCGGCGGCTGTCAAAAATTTCTTTATAAGGAGAATCAATGCAACGAATGGAATGGCCGGGGCCAGTCTCTAATAGGACGGTCTCATTGCACTGCAAAGCCGCTTGCTGGAATTTATTGACAATGGCACCGGTGCGCACAGCTTCTTCCGTAAAGAGATAAGCGGTACCGACAAGGAAACCGACTTTGATACCACGGGCGGTGAGAGGGGCAGTCAGCGTAGCCACCATAGCGGCTGACATCTGATCGTGAATACCGCCGGCAAAGAGCACATGGAAGGCCGATGCATTGTCGCGCGGCCCGATTGAATCGAGCAACACTTCAATCATCGATTGCCACAAGACAAAGCTTGAGCGAGGGCCAACGTGGCCGCCGCATTCTTTGCCTTCAAAAATAAAGCGACGCGAACCCATTTCGATGAACGATTTGAGCAATAGCGGCGAAGGTACATGCAAATAAGTTTTGGTGCCGGCATCTTCCATGGCTTTGGCTTGATCCGGGCGACCACCGGCAATCAGCGCAAATGGTGGTTTGAATTTGTCTACAACGGTCATTTGTTCCTGGCGCAAAGCCGGCGGAACGAAACCGAGCAAGCCAACACCCCATGGCATTGAACCTAATTTGTCGGCGGTTTCTTGCAGCAATACTTCGATGTCGGCAGCACGCATGAGCGATAGCGCTAAAAACGGCAAGCCGCCTGCTTTTGCTACTTCGTAAGCAAAGTCGCTATTGTCGCTGACGCGCGTCATAGCACCTTGAATAATAGGATAACGAGTGCCGTGCGATACGGCTAAATCTGAGTTCTCAGCCAGCACTGAAGATTTGCTGGCAATTTCGATTTGAGCGGCGACAGATTGCCTGATCGCTTCGATAGCACCAGATACGGTGCCGCCTACTCTCGCTAAGTGGCGAGCGAAGCAAGCGTCTTGACCAATCAACCAGAACTCATCGCCTTCGCCTACAGCCTGAGCGTGTACATTGGCTTGAAGAGCGTGAACTAAAGCGTAGCTGTTTTGACTCAATAGAGCAGCTTGTAAGTGAGCCAATTTGGCCGAGCCATTTTCAGCAAACAATCTGAACTGACCATCTGGGCCATGCAAAACTGTGGTTTCGCTGCCGTCCATCTTTTCTAAACGTTGACGAGCAGGTGCAGTTATTAAAGAGTCGCGGCAGAGATAAAGTTGAGCGTCGAGCACGATGCCGGTGGCGCCTGCTGCAACCACCGCTGCGGCCGAATGCAAACCAACTCCACCCTGAGCCCAAACGGCTACCTTGAGGGCTCTGACAAATTGTTGTACCAGTACAAAAGTCGTGCCGTCGCCAATGCGCCCAGCACCTTCGTGACCTTTGGCAATCACTGCGTCAGCGCCGCAATTTTGGACCATTAGTGCTTCGTTAACGTCGATGGCTTCGACAACCACTGTAAATCCGTTGTCTTTGGCCTCGGCTATGTCAGCCGTTAACATATCGGGCTCGAAACGCCCGCCTGACGCTGTTAATATCACTGTACCGTTAACGGTACGCGCATCAAACGCAGCGCCCGTGGCCAGATCGCCTGAAACCCCCGCTGGGCGGAGCAATTCAACCAAATTGGGTACGTGGCCGGAGCGGCAGCGAATGCCTACTGAGCCAGAACCGGCATGTTTGACCAGTTTGGCGAAAGCATTCTGCGCGGCCTCAATCTGGCTCACGTATTCGAGGTCTAGTACACCGGTGGCTCCGGCACGCGCAGCAGCAATGGCCAAAGCGGGCTCTTTAAAGCACTCGCGAGGAGCGGCGGGCGAAATAGCGATAATTGAAAGTGCCGGCACAGTTAGTTCGTTCTCATAGAGCCAGCAGTTTTGATTCGCATTTCTGGCCAGAATCTCCTAAAAATTCTACGCACGAAGGCGCTCAAGCAAAAGCTTTCATAAGCAAATATTGTCTTTAATATCAAAAGTATATGACCTCTGGCCCCATTTTCCACTTGAAAGGTTTTAAATATCTGTCCAACCGTCACCATTGCATTGATTGCCAACATTAAGAGGAGATAATGAAAGTTTCTGTTGGACTTCGTAACTCGTAAGTGACTCCCCGCCATTGAATGCGGTTGGTCAAAACTGAATATAAAGTCATCCATGGCAGCACGAGATGAGCAAGTGGGATAGCGGCACAAGAGGTCAAAAACGATTCTTGTATGTATTGCCGGTTATCGGTTAACACTCTCTGCCACAAGGTTCTAGCTTTGACGAGAAAGAACAATTCTAGCGGAAAAATTGTAAGACCGGCTAAAACTGCCATACCCATTGCATTGTCGCCCCAGTATGCATATCCGATTACGGCAGCAAGCATAGCTACCAGCCATAAAGCCATCACTGTGGCCCGTGCGATGGCACGACCCCAGAGCTCGGGATAGTAAACCTTAGTGAGGATGAGCTGGCGGTTGGTCCACTCAAGAATTTCCGCCACAGATGAATCGCCATCGCTGGCTACCAGGCATTGCGGTACAAAGTGAACGGCTTTGCCGGCGGCTTTTACTGCCGTAGTCAACGATAGATCGTCGTCGGCAGCACGGTCCCAGGCTTCAGCCACTCTGGCTTCGGCGAAAACCGAACGTCTGATGGCCATGGCGCCGCCCCAGGCGAACGCATATTTAGGATTCGCCATTTCCCATGCCGTCACGCGATTCCATAAAGAACGCAGCTGCGAAGGCCAGTTGGTGATGGAAGCGATGTAGAAACGATATCCGGTGGTCACGCCTACGCCTTCTTCCTGTAATGGTTCCACGAGTCTGCATAAGAAATCGCCGCGGGCGATGACGTCAGAGTCAACGAAGACGATGACCTCAGTAAGAGGTGAAAGTTCCTGCAGAGCTTTTAGTTGATTGTTAACTTTCTGGGCGCGGCTTTGATTGATGCCCGCCACAACGATTCTGGTTGGTACCGGAGAAGTTTTTGAAAGCTCCATCAGATTGGCGTAAGCCGGGTCGCTGTCGGATGCGACGGCAAAAATTACTTCAAAAGAAGGGTAGTCCTGGCTCAGTAGTTTTTGAACATTGTCGTTAAAGCCGGGGTCCAGGCCCTTGCAAGGCAAGATTACTGTGGCGTGCGGATGATATGCGGAAGCAGGTCGTTGCATTTCTTTATTGACGTATTTCAGCAAACGGCTGAAGGCCAGGGTTTGCAGCGCGCAGGCCACGGCGGTGATGGTGAGAAGAAAAATCGTCAATGAGAAAATTGTGACAGCCATCTACTATTCGAAGACCCGATATATTTGATGTATGTATCTTTGATTTCGCCGAAAAACCGCAGGCGAAGCTACAGAGTATAATGCCTAAGCGTTTTTCCTGTTTGTTACCATGGCCGCGGAGGCGAATTCGTTTATGATTCGGCGGGCTTTGTATCGAGCTTTTAGTTTGCTCGCTGAAGGAAAAATTCGCTCGCTTGAGGCCGCCAGCCAGCGCCCGCGCGAGACTCAAGAAGCAAAACTTTTCAAATTGATCGAGAAAAATTCGGCCACTGTCTTCGGCCGCGAGCATGGCTTTGCCTCGATCAAATCTGTGGCCGATTTTCAAAGCGCAGTGCCCATTCGCGACTATGAGCAGTTCCGCCCTTATATTGAAGAGTTAACTTCTGGTAAAACATCGGTGCTCACAGCCGAGAGCCCGCTCATGTTTGCCACAACCAGCGGCACAACTGCTAAGCCCAAATATATCCCTATCACCCCGGGATACATGGAGGAATTTCGCCTGGCATCAGTGGTTTCAGGCTACCACCTGCTGCAGTCGTTCCCGCAAGTGAGCGGCGGCGTGGCACTTTCAGTTGTCTCTCCGGCTGTTGAAGGGCACACAGAGTGCGGTATTCCGTATGGCGCCATATCAGGCATGCTCTTCCAGCACGAGCCATTTCTCGTGAAAAGATATATATCGCCTATTCCTTATGAAGTATTTTTGATACGCGATTACGAAACTCGATATTACACGCTGTTACGTCTGGCTCTGGTTTTGCCGCTTTCTTGCTTTTACACACTAAACCCCAGCACTATCAGTTTGCTTTTAAGACGTCTCAAACAGTACGGTCCTGAGCTCATTGCCGACGTGCACAAAGGCACGATTTCGCCCCCCGGCAGTCTGTCTGACGAAACTCTCGCGGCCTTACGCAAGTTTTTAAAACCCGATGCGGCGCGTGCTGATTTCTTGCAAGCTCTTTACAGTAGTGGACATTTCGTTGCCCATAAAGTGTGGCCTACTCTCGAGCTTGTCACTTGCTGGACCAAAGCTGCCGCCGCATTCTACTTAGCTGATTTTCCCGAGCAGTTTGGTTCTCTGCCTGTCTGTGATATCACATATGGTGCCAGCGAAGGTCGCGGTACTGTCTTCATGGGCCCGGGCAAACAAATGATGGCTCTGCAATCTCACTTCTTCGAATTCGTTCCTGAAGCCGAAATGGGCCAGGGCAACCCCAAAGTTTTGCTTGGCCATGAGCTCGAAGTGGGCCAAAATTACTTCATTTTATTCAGCACTTCGGGCGGGCTTTATCGCTACAACATCAACGACGTTGTAAAGGTGACCGGTTTCTACAACCAAACACCGATGTTCGAATTTCAATATAAGGGAGGGAATGTCTCATCCTTCACCGGCGAAAAAGTTACGGAACTACAGGTGACCGCCTCCGTCGTCAGAGCGGCAGACAAGGTTGGCCGGCGTTTGAGATTTTTCACTGTGATTCCACAATTTAGACCAGAACCGCACTATGAAGTATGGGTCGAGGCCGACCAGGGCCAGGACTTTGGTCAGGGTGAGGAAGAATTGAAGGAGCTGGCCGCTCTGGCCATGGCAGTAGATACTGAGCTGTCAGTTGAAAACGTCGAATACAAAACCAAACGTGATTCTTTGCGACTGCATGATGTCGAGGCCCGCTTGCTCACCCCCGGCACCTACGAAGCTTTTAGAAAACATTTGACCAACAGCGGCATCGCCGACGCTCAGATAAAAGTCAGCCATCTTAATCCTAAAGATGAAGCGCGAGAATTTTTTGCCGCCAGGCTAGCCGGCAATAGTGCTGCCAAAGCGCTGAGTGGCACTTGATGACTGATTTGCAGAGAACCAGCAGTACTGCCACCGCTTCAGATTTGAAGCTTGCTTTGATTAGCACTGGCCTGGGCCATATCAATCGGGGCTTTGAGATTTCCACCGCTCGCTGGTTCGAGTCGCTCAAGCGTCATTCCAATCTTAACGTTCGCTTATTTAGCGGCGGTAAATACCCTGATGCCAAAGCTCTGTGGAATTTCCCCCGCTCGAGCGCCTGGACCAAGCCGATTCAATACATTCCATTTATGTCTGAGCAACACCGCTGGGAATTTATGTACGGCGTTGAGCAAGTGAGCTTCTGGTCGGCGTTAAACTTTGAACTTATAGACTGGAAGCCTGATGCTGTGTGGGTCAAAGATGTGCCCCTGGCACACATGCTTCTGGCTTCACGAGTGGCTTTCAATTTAAAGTTCAAAATCATTCTCGCCAATGGTGGCATGTTTAAACCCAGCACTTACAAGCACTTTGACCTGACGCAACAACTGCAGCATCAGCCTTATGATGAAGCCATTGCTTATGGAATTCCGGCAGAGAAAATGGAAGTACTGGGAAATTGCATTCCGTCCCCCGAAGCTCTGCCTCACGCCGATCGCAATGCTGTGCGCCAATCGCTTGGCCTCGCAGCAGATGATTGGGTAATTGTTTGCGTGGCGGCCTGGAATAAATATCACAAACGCATCGACTATCTATTAAATGAAGTCGCGCGTTTGCCGGGCAAAAATGTCAAATTGCTTTTGTGCGGAGCTTCTGAAGTCGACACCAGAGAACTGCAAGATCAGGGCCGCGAATTGCTCGGTGATCGTGTGCAGTGGTTGACTGTCGAACCTGAAAAAGTCGCTTCGATTTTGCAAGCATCAGATGTTTTTGTTTTACCAAGTCTGCGTGAATCGTTCGGCAATGTCTTGCTTGAAGCGGCGTTATGCGGTTTGCCAGTGGTTACGCATCCTCATGATGGCGCGAAGTTCGTTATTGTCGACGAATTCTGGATGACTGATTTAAGTGAAGATGGCAATCTCGCTGACCGTTTAACCTGGCTAAAAGGGAACGCCGTTGGCATCAAAGATCATGTACAGCAATTGCAAGATGACGTCACCTCGCGCTTTAGCGAAGAAGTTTTAGTGCGTCAATTTCAACAAATGGTGCGGCGTACAGTCAATCAAAATGTCTCGCGCATTACCTGTGGTGCCTCGGCCATCGAGCGTTAGTTCTGTGGGTATGCGAATTGACGGAAAAAGGCCATCATACAATGTATAAGCCCAGACTTATACATTGTATAAGCGGACGCTCTAATATTGTTTAACCGCCATTTATTCCGATTTTGCTATGGCAGGGCTGAAAGTACCAATTTAAACGTATTATTGTTGACCGGGAAGTTTGAAATCCCACTTCTGAGCCAGTGGATGGGAAAAAATTACAGGATCGGATGCTGACTCAGGTAATCCAAGGGCACGGGCTTTTATGTGTGCCAGAACGCCGTTTGACCAGGCTTCGAGTTCAAACTTGGCGCCCACATAGTTGTCTGTCGCTGTAGTTCTTTTGCTGTAAAGCTCTTGCGCTTGCCGAACATATTTGGCTTGCTGCAATGGGGGCGCTTCCGGCATAATAGTAGCGATTTTTTGCAGATTTTGATCTACTCTGACAATGTCCATGACACCGGGGCCGGTGGCGTAATTCTGGCGTGAGAGGTCCACTGCTTCCAGGCGGCGTGCTTGTTCAATACTGAGCGCTTTGCCGCCGCGCAGGGCAATTACATTATCGACAAATGGCTGCGAAAGTGTACTGCCGTAGGCTGAGGTTAAAGTGTTCAGATCAGCTTCGCTACCCTGCTTATCCAGCACAGAGCGAACTCTCAAGATATCGACTTCGAAGTGAGTCGATTCGTGAGCAATATAGTCAACGGCTTCAGCAGTGAGACCCTTATGGAACATCGCTTCATTCAAGGTCAACTTGCCTGTGCCAGGCGCGTAGAACCCTTTGATGTTGGCCGGCAACGAATTGTCTATTACCACCTCTAGCGGGGCCAGTCCCATCGCTTTAGACGAACTATTCAACGCTTCTTGCAGGCTGGCCTGAAGTTGCGAACTTTTCTGGCTGATGGAATTTTCCAGGATGACGTCGGGCTGAGAGTTCGATGCTTGCTGCCGCAGAGTGCCGAGGTCTTTTCCCAGTGCGTCAACTGCTGCTTTATCCAGCGACGAAATTAGCAATGTTATATTTGTTTCTTGAGCCATTACGCCTTCGGCATTTGTGCGCAGTTCTTTCACCAGTGCCACTCTTTCTGCTGGTTTCCATGCTCCTAAGTCGAGATTTTTGCTGGGCAGGTCAAGTATCGTTTTTGGAATGGCAGCTTCAACTTCTGCCAGATTGCCGGCTTTCAACTGAGTATTCGTGCGGGTCAATGAGGTTAGGAGCGTAGAGCGAAGGGGGCTGGCTTCGGCCTCATAAGCTTTTGATCCGGCGTATTTTTCCACACCTACTTCGGAGATTCGGGATAATCTTTGCACCCCGCCGAGGGCACCGCTGACGATACCAAAACCAAATGCGCTTTGATAGACTTCGCGTCCTGAAGCAAGGCCTTCGCCATTTATCAATGAGTGCGTCTCAGCGCTGACAACGCCTGCCAGGCTACCAGCAGCCACATTGCCGGCCAGTTGTTTGACCAGGGGAACTTCTAGGCCCGGAACTGTGATGCCGGCGGCTCTGCGTGTCAGGCCGTCCGCGCCGTGCGAAAGTTTGGTCAGCGCGGCCATAGTGACGGCGCTGGTGATTCCATTTTTGAGCCTGCCGGGCAGCATGTCACTTTCAGCGCTGGGCGAGAAAACGCCCTGCATGATAAATCCGACTTTTGCGGCTTCGGTGGCAGTCATGCCGCTCAGTCTGGTGGTCTGCGCCAACTCGCCGGAAGAGCCGCGCATGACTTTGCTCAAAGCGATAAATTTGGCCGTAGTGCCGAGTGCGCCGCCGAGGGTCTGGGCGTACCAGTTGGCGCTCTGAAACTCGGCCGCTTCCGGAGCGTCAATCAAAGCTTGTTTGGGCAGCCACTCAGTGCCGGCGGATTGGTTAATAAGTTGCGCCACGCCCTCATAAGGCTCTTCGATGACAGAATAGATCAGAGAGTGGCCAAAGCTGGCAACAACTCCTTCTTTTTCACTATGCTCAGTGTGCTGCCCCTTTCCCATGGGTACAGCATAGGGGCCCATGGCACAGTTGTCATTGGGGGAAATACGTAGGGCCCTCCCCTACCAATTAGTTTTAGACAGAACGTATACGTTCTGGTTTTCAAAATGAAACGATAACGTTTCATTTTTCCACACTCAAACACCAGCAATTTAAGAATCGACCATCAAAGTCTCATGAATGTACTTTTTCAACACATTTTTCGAAATCGAAACCATCACTGGCGACCCGATGGTCCAGCCTACGGCCATCGTGATCATGCCAAGCCATTCTTGCGCATGCATGCGCTATTGCGCCACACTCGCAGGCCTATTAATTCAACCGTGGCTAAAGTGCCGCTTCCATCATCGCTTTCTCTGGCCTCGATTGAGGCGTAGGCATTGCCATAAAAAATTGTGCAGACCAGCGATTTGCCAGAAGGCAGCAATTTGAAGCTGGCTCGGCGACTAAAAGTTCGTATTTGTCTGCCAAGTTTGCGTCCTAATTAGCCGTCGTCGAGTAGCTCGCTTTCGCGCACTCTTTTGGCCATCCACAAGTCAAATTCTTTGCGATCGGCGTCGCTTAGTTCTGCTTCGGTCACCCGCGCTTTTAACCAGCTGAAGCATTCTTTTATTTCTTTCAAGCGTGTCGCGCGCTTTGCCACAGTCATCTTCTGAGCGCCAAGGGCAGTTTCGTTTTCTTTGCGCTGCAGAAGCCACTGCAAAAATTCCACACGCTCGGACTGAGTCAAGTTAACCGCGTTCATCCGCGATGTCAGCCAGTTTTTGAATTGTGGATTGTTAAGATCGTCGCTCATTGTCTCTCGAATGGCATGTACGCTTGCAACTGGAAGGTAGACCTATTATATGACTATTGCGCCCGGCCAGTGCCTCCGTCCCGCCGGTTCTACTTCATGGCCATAGCCCATAGGTGATAAAGTGAATTCAGGACCGTGAAGCCCTGAGGACTCCGAGTGAATACCGCACCTGCCCCGGCTCTTCTTTCTGAAAGCGATCGAAAGGCTGTCTCCACTTTCTGGAACACCAACACCCAGGGCGTGCAGTGGACCATGATTTTATTCCTGCTGCTGGCTGTAGTGGGCAGCTTCGCCGTTAACCAGGGCGATTGGATTATTGAATCCAGCCAGTGGCGCCAGGCTCTGAGTTTGGTTCAGCTTTTGCTGTGTTCATTTGTGATTTACCGCCTGGTGGTGCCGCGTGGAGTTCAAGATATTCAAGCACTGATTGCTATTGCTCTCTTGCCCGGCCTGGGCAGCACCGAACGAGCACTTATTCTTGTGCTGGTTGCTACTCCGGTTTTGTTCTTCCGCTGGAAACCGATACTGCGCCTGGTTGGACTGTCGTCGCTGATTATTCTCAGCATCATGTTCCGCAATGTCGGCGTGCTAGATCAATTTTTCCACTTCAGCGACAACGGCGCCCAGGTTTGCAGCGCTGATAACATCTACAAGTTGTATAAGGCCGGCTCTACCTTTAAACTGGTGCGCGAAGTCGAATTTGTGCCTGGAATAAAGCTAGTCAAGCACGTTGACAGCAGAACCAGTTATCACGATTTAAGCATTGGCAACGATCGCGGCACATACTTCATCAGCGAAACGCGCCCATTGCCCTGGTAATCACAAATCAATCCACCTGATATTTCTAAAAAAAATTATGCCGCAATTTTAATCGGGCTGCAGATTGCCATTTTTCTTTCTGCCCTCGATCAAACGGTGCTCAATGTCGCCATTCCTAAAATGGCTCTGGCACTTAATGGCTTTGATAAATCCGCCTGGATTATCACTTCTTATTTGCTTTTTTCCACCATCGCTACACCTGTGTCGGGCAAGCTCGCCGACATCTTCGGGGCCAAAGCGGTGCTTATTTACTCTACTTTTTTGTTTGGCTTAGCTTCAGCATTATGTGGCAGTGCAGGAATCTTTTATTCGCCGCTTTTGGGGCTAGATGCAATCGACCAATTGATTTTATGCCGGGGTTTGCAGGGTATCGCCGGCGGTGCCATGATCGGTCTTTGCTTCATTTCTATTGGTGATTTATTTCCCGTGACCGAACGGGGCAAATATCAGGGTTTCCTCGCTGCCGCCTTTATCGTTGCCGCTTTAATCGGCCCTGCTTTAGGCGGTTGGCTTACTGACGCCAATAGCTGGCGCTGGATTTTCTTTTTAAATATTCCATTCAGTCTAATCGGCTGCTTGCTTTTTCAATTGTCTTTTCCCGTCTCGCTAAGACCCCGAGCTCAGGCTATTATCGATTATGCAGGCATTGTCTTTTTTATTCTTTTTATTGCCCCGCTAATTCTGGCCGCTTCAGAGATAGGCAAATTAGGCTCTGTGAGCACCGTGGCCGGCCTTGAACTTTTGGTCTCCGCAGTGATGCTGGCGGCATTTCTCTGGCGTGAAAAGCAGGCGGCCGAGCCACTTATTCCCCTGTCGCTTTTTACCAATAAGCTGATCGCTATTTCGCTTGTCACTGTTTTTGTCACGGGCATTGGACTATTTGGATCAATGCTTCTACTGGCAATGATTCTGCAAAAAATGGTTGATATGTCCGGTACCAGTTCCGGTCTGGCGCTGACACCACTAATGGTGCTGGTTGCGGTGGCCAGTATTGCCGGTGGTCTGATTATCGCGAAAACCAAGCGCTATAAATTGCTCATTCTCGGTGCTCTAGCCCTGTTATGCCTTGGTACGACCATGCTTGCTTTTGACGTGCAAGGTGAGTTAACTCTGACAAAGTTACTCATCGATGCCGGTATAGGCGGGGTGGGCCTCGGTCTTCTCCTCCCGGTGCACACAATATTGATTCAAAACGTTGCAAGGCCTGAAACCATGGGCGTGGCTACATCTATGACTCAGTTTTTCCGTTCACTGGGCGGTACCATTGGTACGGGGCTGATGAGTGCTGTTATGCTTAGCCTTGTCAGACAAAGCTCCCTCAAAGGGGCGGTCTACCAGGCTCTACTGTTGTATGCCGTTACCCTTGTTCTGGCTCTTCTGCTCAACTTGTTTCTGCCCGTGGTGCCCTTAAAAAAGTCTGACAAGAAGGCTAGTCAAGAGTGAAGGCTGCGTTGAAAAAATTATTGACCTTGACCCTGACGGCAACTTGCTTTGCAGCCAGCGCCCGGGCCAGTTCAGTCTACGAAAACCAGTCAGACGTTGGGGTGAAACTTTGCATTCCGGTGCACCAGTGGAGCAATCCGGATCAGCCAGTCAAAGGCGTTATCGTCGCTTTGCAAGGTTTAATTTTCAGCGGCAAATTGTTCGCTCCTCTGGCCGCTCACTTTAACGAAAAAGGCTACATCGTCTACGCCAATGACATGCGCGGTTTCGGCGACTGGCGCACGGCCAACCATAATTTTGCCGGAGATTCAGCCGTGCATTTCGGCACCACCAAGGACGATCTCACCGATATTCTCAAGGCTTTGCGGCGCAAGTATCCTGACAAGCCGCTTTTTCTTGTCGGTGAAAGTTTTGGCGCTAATATGGCTGTCTGGGAGGCGTCTACTGAGCCATCTTTGTTTGACGGCGCCATCGCCTCCGGTTTTGTCGCCAGAACCAGAATTCACCCCCGGCCCCTCTGGGTGAAAACCTTCTTTCAGGGCATTCACAACCCCAACAATCGCATCAATATCAAGCCTTACATGCAGCCGATTTTGTCTGAAGACAAAGCCATAGCCAAAGAACTTATGGACAATGACGAGACTTGCAAAGAGATGAGCGTCACTGATTTGATCAAGGCCGCGGTGACAAACGTCAATTCGGTCAAAGACATTGCCTATATACCTGAAAGCATGCCGATATTGATTATGGCCGGCGAGAAAGACCGGGTGGCCAAAACAGAAGCCTTGAAAGAAATTGTGCCCAAGATGGGTACCAAGCAGGCCACCCTGGTGACCTTTGCCAACAAAGGTCACATGTTGCTTGAATGCAAAACTATCGACCCTGAAGTGGGCCAGGTGATGGACAACTGGTTGGATAAACAGCAAGAAGAATTCAGCCGCAAAGCTGCCTTTATATCTGAGCAAAAGCTTTCATCGACAGGTACATCTGATCGAGAATCTACAGCCGATATGCCGGCTGATGCATTTTCTAAAAATAGCGACGGTCGGCTTTAACTTATCTGCTATTGTCTTGACGTCAAGCTCTGGCTTGCGGCGGCGACGGAGGAAATGTGATTGTGACCGTTGGTTTAAGTCTGGCATTGACACTCTTAACCGTGCTCATTTCGGTCGCCGGTTTGCTGCTTTTTCGTATGCTTAAAAGTCATGACGACGACCTGAAAACTCAGCACGAAGTGGCCGACCCGTATTCGCAGTTTGTCGGCATGCTCTTTGCAGTTTTGCTCGGATTTATGGTGGCTGACGCCATGCAGCGCTTTGAATTGGCCCGGCAGACCGTTGAACAAGAAGCTTCTTCTTTAGCCAATGTTTACCGCATGGCCGATGGTCTTCCTGAAGCCAATCGCATACGAGTGCAAAATCTTTGTCTGGCCTATTCTGACGAAGTGATCAAAGCCTGGCCGCTGCTGGCAAAGAAGCAAACCAGCCCGACAACCTGGGACACTTATCGCAGATTATGGAAGGAGTTAACCCTCTACGAGCCGGTTACACCGCGGCAGTGTAACGTTCAGCAATCGATTTTACCGTGCATGGCCAGCCTTGGTGATTGCCGTCGCTTACGCGTAGATGCATTGCATAACGGCATGCCCGCCGTGCTCTGGTGCATTCTAAGTGTCGGCGGTGTCGCCACCATTATCTTCACTTATTTCTTCAGCTCCAGCAATTTGAATGTGCAAATGGTGATGGTGGCCATTGTCAGCCTCGTTATTTGCCTCAACATATTTTTGCTCGCCTGTTATGACGATCCGTTTTCAGGTGACGTCATGATCGAACCTACTGCTTTTGAGACTCAGTCACGGTTGTTTAGAGAGGAAATGAAGCTACCAGCGGCAGCGCCGCAATAAGCATTGTTTTTGCGCACAGTTGAACAACTGTGTTGCGGCTGATTTGTTGGCGGGCGAAATCTTTCATACTCAAAGAGTCAATACAAAACGGTCAGGTTTGTGTATACTCTCGCCGCGCAAAAACAATCGAAATCAGCTTCGGTAGGCAATTTAAGCCGGTCAAAGTGTGCGCTGATCTTATCTATTCTGCTGTTTTCATTTTGTCTGCGTGTGCTCGGTCAAATTCTGGTGGCATACTTTCGCCCTGCTTTTCTTCCACCCATGCAAGAGTGGATGTCTGGTCTGGTTTCTTACCAGATTCTGCTGCCGGCCCAGCTTTTAATCGCTGTGGTTTTCGCGAAAATCTGCTGCGATTTTTGGCAGGGCTCTGGTGTGACTTATTCCATCAGTCTAAAACTGGCTAATTTTCTCCACGCATTTGCCCACCTTTACCTGACACTTTCAATTCTTCGTTACCCCGTGCAAATGGCGCTCAACCCACAGGCAAGGTGGGTTGGCGGCTGCATCCCCATAATTTTTCATATTGTGCTCGCCTCTTTTATTCTCATTTACGCACGCTATCAATTGAAAAAGGAAAGCAATGAATAAGACTGTTGCAACTGTCAGAGCTGCTGGAATCGCCGGAGAGCTCGTTAATGACCGACATTCGGCCCTCAATCAAACGGTGGTTAAAAGTGTAGTCACGCCCTCCCACTGTTCGCAACTTAGTGATCTGGTGAGCTGGGCCGCCGCTGCTGGTGACAAAATTGCTATAGCTGGTGGCCGCCATGCCATGGGCGGTCAACAGTTTTTAGACGGTGGAATTCTTGTAGACACCAGTTTGATCAATGGCGTGGTCAAGTTTGATGCCGAGGCAGGGCTATTAAAGGTGGAAGGCGGCATGCGTTGGCCGGAGCTAATCGGCTTTCTCAAGCAAGCGCAAATTGACCACCCCCGGCCCTGGACGATCAGACAGAAGCAGACTGGCTGCGACGCTTTAAGCATCGGAGGGGCCCTCAGTGCCAATGTTCATGGTCGCGGACTGGCAAGCGCACCGATTGCCTCTGACGTGGAAGAATTTGAGCTTGTCACTGTCGGCGGTGCCACCTTGACGTGCAATCGTCAGCAAAATTCTCAACTGTTTGCTCTGGTTATTGGCGGCTATGGCATGTTTGGACTGATAGCTACAGCGACGCTGAGGCTGGAGCGCAGGAGCCTCCTGCAACGCGACGTCGAGCTGATTCGAGCTGATCAAATTATTAGTCAGCTTGAAAGCAAAGCGGCCAGCGGAGCCACGTTTGGTGATTTTCAATTTAATATCGACAACAGCTCCGCCGACTTTTTGCAATACGGAATTTTGAGCACTTACAGGCCGGTTGACAGCGCGAGTGTGTCGCCGGGTGAAAACAAATTGCTCTCGCAGTCTGATTGGAGCGAGCTGGTTTATTTAGCACACGTAGATAAAGCGGCTGCTTTTGATAAATATGCGAGGCACTATCTTGCTTCGAATAAGCAGCTTTATTGGTCCGACACATTTCAGTTGAGTACTTATATCGACGATTATCATGCGGTTATAGATAAGCGCATGGGCAGCTCTTGCAAGGGCACTGAAATCATAAGCGAACTCTACGTTCCAAGAGAGTGTCTTGCAGCTTTTCTGAAAAAAGCCGCCTGTTTCTTAAAGGCCGCCGGTGCTAATGTAATTTATGGCACCGTGAGACTGATCAAGGCCGACAGTGAGACTTTCTTGCCCTGGGCCAGAGCCGATTATGCCTGCATCGTCTTTAATTTGCACGTGGATCATTCAGTCACCGGGCTTGCCTCAGCCAGACAAATCTTTCGCGGCTTGATTGACCTGGCAGTGTCATTGAACGGCAGTTATTATCTCACCTACCATCGTTATGCCAGTGCTGAACAGCTGCTAGCTTGCTATCCGCAAATAAGCGAATTTGTGCGCTTGAAGAAATTTTATGACCCGAGCGAAGTTTTCTTCAGCGACTGGTATCGCCAGATTGTTCACTGCGCCGGAGGCTTATAGCTAGTAGTTTATTACTAATTGCTAGCATGGCGCAGCTTAGCCAACACTTCTTTTGAGAATCCGCTTTGCGAACCAAATTGAGTGGAGCCAGCACCTGAGTGACTATTAAGGCCATAAGTGGCAGCCGTCGGTGTGCTTTTCATCGTCGCTAACGTAGGACCTGTGAAGATATTTTGTTTAGCGGCCTTGTTGGAATTGGCGCCAATTGGACGCACTGCTGCTGCCTGTGCAGCCCTTGGTGTCAGTCCACCCATTTTTGCCGGGCTCAACTGTCGCACAGGGTTAGCGGCGGAAATATTAGTCTGGAAACCAGAGGGTGTTAGATGGTTAGACATCATGCGCACACCCTGATTGCCACTAGCTTTGGCAGTTGGGCCTGGTCCTACCGGAATAACAAAATTTTGCGGGCCTTCATCGGCGCGACGCAAGTCAGAAACATGAGGACGCTCGTCTGTAATTTGAACGTTCAGGGGAGCTTTAAACCAGCCCACTTGTTGCAGTTGGTTCTTTCGCAACGTCACTGTTTGTTGAGCTTCAGCTGGCGCACAGTTGAGAAGGCCCAGGGCGGCCAAGGCAGCTAAGGTAGTAAGTGATTTCATGATGCTTCTCCTGAACGTGAGGTTACAGGATAGCTCGGATGCCAAGTGTGCGAGCTGGGGTTAACCCTGAAAGGCAAAAAAGGCCCCCAGTCGGAGGCCTTTTTAATTACACTAATTTAGCTTTGTTATTCGCAACAGCTGGAGCAGGTTTCGCAAGACTTAATGCAATCCGCCAGTTTGGGATCGTTCATGTCTTTGCACATCTGCGCGCACTGTTTGCAAATTTCATTGCACACCGCCATGATTTTGCCGGCATTGCTCGATTTGCGCGATTGAAATTCATCTGAGGTTTTACAAGAAGAAATGCAGTCTTTGAGGATTTGCAGGTTTTTCGCCTCTGTATATTTGCCTCCTTGCTTCTTGAAATAACTCAGTGTTTCTTCGCAAACTTTTGCGCACTTGCCGCAGTTCATAGCGCTTGCAGCGCGGCCTTCAGTGTTAGATTTAGCCTTGTCTGCCAGGGCTGCTGGAATATAGAGAAAAGCGGCGAGCAAAAACATCATCATCAATATTCTTTTCATGATTGCAATCCTTATTTTGAATGTAAAAAGCCGAAAATATTTGAGCCAGTGCTTATTAAATCAAAAGTGATCGCTTCAATAAATATAGAGGCAGCTCTGCCATCACAGCCAGGTTCTGACTGTAAACCTTGCTGCATTCTTGATTAGAGCCTGAGGCCACCCATTGTCTGAATGCTGGCCGGGCAGCTGCTTTGACAGGAATTAGTTTAGTGGATTGCCCCGGTTGGGCGACGCTTTCTAAATTGTTGGGTTCAAGCGGAGCGGGACTACAGCAACACTCTTGCAGAGTGCGGCAACAATCCATTTCTGTTGCTTGAGACTCTGTGCCGCAATCTGCGAGCGACGAGAGAGACGTGGCCGAGAGCGCCAGAGCGCGCGTGGGCGCAAGCACTGAGAGAATCAGCGCCAGGCAAATGAGCCAGATATTTTTCTGCATGGTCGTTTTGTGGTTCATTGTGATCTGATTGTACTCCGGCAAAATCTCGTATGCTGAAAATTTTAATCAGAAAGGGTGTGGCTTCTGTAATTAATCGAGTGCGTAAAGGGTCCACTTGCCATTTTTTGTTTTGCCAAGCTCTACCGGGGCACGGTCGAACCAATTCAAACTTTCCATAATTTCTCTGGGCACAAGCAAATAGTGCGGTTTGTGACCGCCGGCCAGATAAGCTTTGCCTTCCGCTCTGTCGCGCAGCGGATCTACCCGCCGGTGCAAATAGTACGAGAGCGCTGGAGCTTCCACTACTACTGTGGCGATATCGGCTTTAGCCGCTTGAATGCGTTCGATTAATTGCTCAAATGGCTTTTGCCGGTGTTCATAAAATGCCAAGTGACCAAGGGGCACTAAAAGTGCCGTAAGCGTGATTGCTGAAGCCAGCAGCATATTGAGTGCCGTTTTTGTCTGACCGCGCCAGGCCAGTACGGTGAAGGTGATGGCTGCCAGCAGACCGGCGTAGAAGATCAAATATTCTTTGACGAGAAATACGGTAACCCAATCTTTTGTTATGGCCGGGGCAATCAGGGCACCAATCATGGTGGCGGTCATAAGCGTGCCCAAAATTATGAGAGTTTTTTTTCTACTTTCTACGTGAGCCAGGACAGTCGCTATAAGTACAGCCAGTGGCGGTAAACCAGGCAAAACATAAGTAGGAAGTTTGGTTTTGATGGCGCTAAAAAGAACAATGACAAAGACTGCCCAGATGGTGCAGAGAAATAAATAGGCGGTGCGATTATCTAAGCGGCCTCGTTCAGACCAGAGTTTTTGCAATTTGATCTGCACTTCTTGTAGTGCAGTTTTTGTCAGGAGTGGCAATGAAAGTAAGATGGCCAGCAGGCTCCAGGGAAAGAGCCCACCCAGCAAAACGGGAATATAGAACCAGAATGGCTGCTGGTGATTAACCGCTCCAACCATACGGCCAAAGTTTTGAGTAATGAAAAATTCGCGGAGAAACTCTCCATTAGTACCTACTGCCGCCATGGTATACCAGGGCAGGTTAACCACAGCGATTATTAGCAAACCCCAGAAGGGTTTCGCCTGCAAAATTCTATGCGGCAATGTTTTTAAAGGCGAGCTAGTCAAAAGTAAATAGAGGCCGTAAATGGCACCGACTATAATTACGGCAATCGGGCCTTTGCACAAAAAGGCCAGGGCCAGAGCGAAGTAAGCTATTAAGCAAGCGGAAATTTTGCGCGACTTTTCAAAGTGGAAAAGCGCCTGTAGAGCGATGCCCATCAGGGCCGCCAGAGGCAGGTCGGTGAGCGACATGTGACCAATGGCGCAGGCCAGCGGAAAAGACATAAATATTAGTGCTGCAATTGTCGCTTGCCGCACTCCTATGTATGGCCAAGAAAAACCGTATGTGGAAAGTCCTAAGACGACGCCGCTAAGGGCGCTGACAAGCCTTCCAGCAAAGGGGCTGACCCCAAGCAGATGGTAGCTGCCCGCCACGGCCCAGAAATACAAAATTGGTTTATCCAGCCAGGGGCGGTAGTTGTGCATCGGCAACAAATAATTGTTGCTCTCAAACAGTTCGCGTCCTGATTCGATAAAGAAACTGTCCGTGGGGTCAAGGGGGCCGTAGCTGCCCAGCCCGGGCAGATAAAGAAGTAAACCAACAATTGCAAGTACCAAAGGCACAGCCAGGGCGTTGGCAGGCTGGTTGGCGATTTCGCTGTCGGAAGTCATGGGTATTTGGCCTGGCTAGAGAGACTAGCAGTGTTTGGTGCCTTCCATCTTAACCCGCCTCAAGCGCGATATCTTGCTGCTATAATTTTAAATAGACCAGTCTACTAATTGTCGGCCAAAAAAACAGAGCCCGGGTCAGATCGTTTTGATCCGGGCTCTATCTTCATGCTGCCGAAAGAGATACTAATGCATTGAACCACTAGCGATGATTGTTCATCTCGCCGGGGTCCAACACGTCAATTCTCGTCTTCAGCAATTCTGTTGCTTCATCGTCAGAACGCAGTGTGCCGTCTGACTTCGTGTAAAGTTCGTCTGTGCTGATTGGCTCGCCCACTACAACCACCGCACCGCGACGGAAGATAGGGAAAGCCAGAAACACCATGAAGAACTGCAGTGCGCGGTCAAATTTCGCCAGCCAGGGGCCGGGATATTTTCCATAGCGAATGTACGAAGGCACAACGTAAACCGGCTTGCCGAGCTTTGCTGCGGCTGTTTTGGCAATGATAACCACGCCGTTTTTGAGTTGTCCCATCTCTGGCGAAAAGTTGGTCAAACCTTCCGGGAAAATTACCAGAGTTTCTTTATTGGTGAGCATCTCGACTGCGCCTGCACGAGTGCGTGTGCCACCGTCTTTGATGTCATCGTTAGCGGCATAAGCACCGCGTTTGGAGAGATATACACCGAGCAAACCCCCAAAGAACTGCATCACACGACCATGTGCCATGTAGCGGGCTGGGCCCAAGACAAGCTGGGGCATAATCGCGGCGTCAGCCCAGTGAGGGTGATTAGCCGAAATTATACGGGGTCCACGTAAGCTTTCGAGCTTCTCGCGGCCGATGTAGACAATTTTACCGACCTGAATGTTGGTCAGGACGCGAGAAAAACTCAGCAACTTGCCTGTGTCTTTCAAGCTCGGTTTGGGAGCAACGTAACCACATGTGGTTACATTTTTAATTGCTCCTTTCAGACTTTTGCGCTTATAAGTTATATAAGCAAGGGCCAGCAGTGCGACTATCGTCGTCAGTGCCAGCAAAACTAAATGGGTCATGGGCTATTTACTTTGTTGAAACTGTTTATTGTTGCCTTTGGAGAAAAAAGTCACAGAAGCAGAGCAGGTCTCGTTTGAGACCCGCCCTGCGCCTTAAAGAATGCGATGTTAGAAACTGCGCTGTCAGTGACTGCGCGCGAAACCGCCGATGCTGTTCACCAGGGCTCGTGCTTCAGAAAGATAGCGGCGGCTGCCGTGATAGTCTTTTGCAGCCAGTGCCGTTTGCGCCGCAGCGAGGGCTGCACGCAAATCCTGCACTTCCTTTTCTTGACCGACGAGTTCGACGGCGCCTTCAGGCATCTCGTCGACGAAGCGAATCGCCACGTTGACGTAGAAGTGAGCGGCATCCCAGTCAGACAGACAACGCAGCGGGAAGCTGAGCATCTGTGCATTGGCGTTGCCGGCCAGATGGTTGAGGGTGAGCAGGCGACTGGCGGTGGTGCGTGCCACACAAGTGCCTTCGGGAGCAAGCTTGGCGGCCTGTTCACGAATTTCGTGCATGACGTTGACGAAATGGTTTACCTGCACTGTGGTCGTGGGCAGACGCAGGGTTTGGCTCTTGGGCGCGAATTGCTTCTGCAAAGTGGCCAGATGGCCGCTCACAAGTGCCACGGTGGCCGCTTCGTTGCAATCGGCCGGAAGGCGGCTCAAGAGCAAAGCGCTGGCTTCGTGCATTGATTCGAGCCATCCGAGGTGCTTTTCGAAAACGTTGCCGCACTTGAGGGCGAGGTCTTCGCAGTAGGTGGCTCCGTCGAAAATCAAGCCAAGCAAAATGGCATGCAGTGGGCTTGCCGAATCGTTGCGTTGACCAGAGGTTTCGAGAATGGCTGCTGTATTGATCCAAACAAGGGCGACGCCGAGCTCACCGTTGACGCGGGCCTGGTCGGCCTGCTCATGAAAAAACTTTATGGATGCCTGATTTGGCCGTAGGAGCTCACCGTTGACGCGGGCCTGGTCGGCCTGCTCTGTGAGTTTCAGCGTATTGGGAGACTGAATGTTAGTGCTCATAAATTACCTTTGGAGAACTGATTGCTGGGTGCTGGGCAGATGGAAAATGAACCTCCGAACTAAACGTTCGCAAACACACGCACACACGCGCACACACGCGCTCACATTCGTGAGTTACCTCTAACTTGTTTGCCGCTTGCATGAACCGGTAAGGGCGCATGAAGTGTTAGAGGCTGAATAGAGCGTGTTTTAGTGTTTTAGCTTAGTAGTTCTTGATTGAGAGAAGAGATCGAGGTACGCGCAGAATCTAAACCAGTGAGCTCTCTAAAATCTCTTGTTAAGGTAAAGATCTTTGGTTTTAAAGATTAGATGCACCACAGGTGGCACCAAAAAAAGGTAGATGTCAAGATAGCGAGGCTGTCAATGCTTTGCCGCTGCGTTAATTGCGCTAGCCTCAAAAATGGGCCTTTTATACGTTCTTTTAAACACTGATAATCAAGAGCTTATTAGAGTTTAGCCATAGTTTTCAAGAACCCTGTATTCACGAACGTCATTTCTTATAAGCTCATGAAGTCACATCTTCTCTTTCACTTTTAAATTTAAATCTCGAACTCTTAACCCGGCCGACTATCGCTACTGTTCCACCTGAAGTATCTACTTCGCGTAAGAGCAGAGCTTGAGAAACCGCTGGTTTGCAGGTTGAGAGATGTGAGTTCTTTTTCTAATCTGGTCGAGACTGAAAGCGCGTTAAGCCCTCAGCCTCGAACAATTTTTCCAGGAGCCCAATATGTTAACAAGATTCAAAGGAAGCCTCAGGACTGTGGCTTTTATCGTTGCGCTTGCATGTCTTGGTCTGCTCTCCCAGGGGGGAGGACTGGCTACTGAACTGCTGGCGCGATTCCAAACTTCCGACATCGCCGGACTCAAAGATAAGCTCATGCCCATCGGGGTCAACATCCTGATTGGCGTGCTTTTTCTGTCGATTTCGTATCTGTTCTACAAGCCGATCAAAACCGCTCTGATTGCGGCTCTCGATCGCGCCGGTGCCAGCCCTCGCGGCAAAAACATGCTCGTGCGCTCCATGCAACTCGGCTACTGGCTGATTGTTGTTTTTGTGGTAGCGAGTGTGGTGGCACCGGATATTCTCAGCAAGCTCTTTCTCGGAGCCAGCATTCTCAGTGCCGCCATCGTGCTCTCGTTGCAGGGTGCGGCCGGCGACTTGCTGAGCGGAATTTTTCTCAATGTCACCAAGCGCTTTCAGCCCGGCGACAACATCGAAGTTATCGGCATGGATAAGGTCAAGGGCAAGGTGGTCGACATCGGCTACCTGTCTACGATTGTGCTGCTTGCCGATGGCGAGATCACCATTCCCAACAAAGACATCTGGAGCAAACCGGTCAAGGTCGTGGCTGACTCCAAGCCGGTTTCCAAAATCATCCTTCCTCCCGGTTATGACCCCGAGCGCGAAGGTAGGCCCAGTCGCTTCAAGTAAAAGCTGACTCTCAGCTTCTTTCTCACAAACATAGACTTAAAGGAAAACACAATGAAAACCAAAGTTATCACCACCAGTCTCGCCGCCACTGCGGCCGACGTTCTGCTGGTTGGCTGTTTCGAAGGTGAAGTGGCCGCTGCCGCTCTCACTGCCGCGAACGCCGGTCAGTCCTATTCGCTCCTCAACACCGCCACCAACGGCGCCTCCGCTCGCCAGGCCGAAGCCGAAGGCTTCAAGGGTGCCGTTGGCGAGACCAGCGTGCATTTCAGCGACAGCAAGCTCGGCGCACCATGCGTGGTGCTCTTCGGTCTCGGTACCCGTGGCAAGACCACGCTCGACACCTTCCGCAAGGCGGTAGCTGCGGCCCTGCGCAAGGCCAAGAGCCTGGCTGCCGAGCACGTCGCTTTCGCCGCCATCGACCCTGTGGCCGCTGCCGGCTGCGAGTCGTACGCCTTGGGCGAATGCCTGGCCAGCTACGCTGCCATGCTCGATTATGTCATCAACCACCAGAAGACCGCTCTCAATGGCCACAAGCCCGAGAAGCGTTTCAAGAAGCTCCACCTGATTGCCGACGCCGCTTCAGTGAAGGAGCTGGGGCGCGGTCTCAAGGCCGGCTTCACCGTGGGCCGTGCTGTTATTCTCGCCCGCGACCTGGCCAACGAACCGGCTGGCACGCTCACTCCCGCTAAGCTGGCGGCTGTGGCCAAGAGCGTAGCGAAGAGCTGCGGCGACACCGTCGTCATCAAGGTCTACAACGAGAAGGAGCTGCTCAAGATGGGCGCTCACGCACTTCTCGCCGTGGCCAAGGGTTCGGCGGAAAAGCCGTACCTGATCGACTTGTTGTACACCCCGGTGGGCGGCAACGAAAGCGACCCCGTGGGCTTGACCCTGGTGGGCAAGTCGGTCACTTTCGACTCAGGCGGCCTCGACATCAAGGCTGCTGACGGCATGCGCAACATGAAGCGCGACATGTCCGGCGGTGGAGTCACCCTGGCTGCCTTCCAGGCAATCGCCGACCTCGGCCTCAATATCAAGGTGCGTTGCGTCATGGCCGCCACCGAGAACATGATTAACGGCAGGGCCTACAAGCCCGGCGACGTGCTGCAGACCATGAAGGGTCTCACCGTCGAAGTGGACAACACTGACGCCGAAGGCCGCCTCACTCTGGCCGACGCCATCGAATACGCCAAGCGTCAGGGCGACACCACCATCGTCGATCTCGCCACCCTCACCGGTGCCGTGAAGATGATGACCGGTGATGTGGGCGCCTGCGCCTTCGGCAACAACGACGCTTTCACAAGCGTTGTGGCCGCCTGCGCTGCCTCGCAGAACGAGCGTCTGTTGCCTGTGCCGATGTGGGAAGAGTTTAAACCTTCCAACAACTCCGAGATGGCCGACCTGAAGAACTCCGGCGGCGCGCCTGGTTCCACCACGGCCGCTTACTTCATCCGGGCCTTTGCCGGTGAGGAGATTCGCTGGGTGCACATCGACATTGCCGGCGTCGCTTACCGCGATCGCGAACTGGGTCCCGACCCGCGTGGTGCCACCGGATATGGTGTGCGCACCATGATCGCCCTCGCCACTCGTCTGGCCGCTGAATCCGGCAAGTAATAGGGCTAAAGCTGGTGGAGCCTTGCAATCAACTCATTGACCAGGGTCTTAATCAGGAGGTCTACCGGACCAACTGAAGTGCCCTCAATGCCGCGACTCTTGCGCTCCACCAGCCATTCGAGGAACAACACCCGGCTCAATGCTTCGGCGTAGGGCAGTGTAGCAAGCACGTCTTTGTCTTTGCGACCAGACTCGAAGCAATACGATTCAATCAACTCAGAGCGGTACTGCTCGAATCCGCCGTTTTTGTGATGAGCCATTGTCAAAGTGGCGATATCCATGAGCGGCACACCAAGAGCGGTAAACCACGACCAGTCGATGAGGAACAGGCGCTCTCCGCGCAGGATAATGTTTTCTGCATAGAGGTCGCCGTGCACTAGAGAAATGGTTTCACCGGCAAGAGGCGAGGCTAGTGTTTTAGCCAACTTCTCCAACGAGGATTTTTGCTCTTCGCTCACCAGCTGCCAGTTAAGCAGTTTGGTGGCGAAGCTGGAAACGAACGATTCGTAATCGATGGGCGAAAGAGACCGCAGAATACCGAGCTGAATCAGCTCGTCTGTGCGGTATGAATAAGAGCGGTGCATCTTGGCCAGCTCTTCGCCGATTCGCCTGGCGATCTCTGGTGAGCCACAAGTCTTATCCAGGGCGCCGCGACCCAAATCTTCCATAAACATAGCTGTGACCTGACCCTGATGGGCGGCCATAAAAAGCTGTGGAGAATTGGAGATGGAAGGAATGAGAATGCGTTCATGCAGGTCTTGCTCGATATCCCACGGTGGCAACACCAGTTTGTATATCAGCGATTCAGGCAGACCGTCTTCGATTTCGAGGCGCTCAACGTAAGAAAGGTCGCGGTGTCTGAGAAGCTCACGGCTTTTCACCGTCACTTCTTTGCCGTAAAACTCTTTCAGCCAGCTGTTCAGCCGCTCTTCGCTCACCGGCCGTAAAAGGTCAAGCGAACTGTCTTCACTGATTTCTTGGTCGGCAAAATCGCCGTCCAGGTTTGAGTTTGATTTGGAGCTCGAGCCCGATGACGGCATTGTCGTTGTTTCCTTGCTTAGACTCCCATTTTACTCCCGTGACAAGCCCTTGCTCAAAGGCAAGAGCTCAATCGGATGTTTCTTTTCATCACCTGAATGGTACCGACGTCTTCGCAGGCGGTGGTTGCAGTTCAGTTTCACTTTAATTTCTGGCGCAAGCTGAATAAAACTAGGAGATTATAATATGGACGGACACGATGGAGGACATGGAGGAGACCTTGGCGTAGGCCACGGTCACTCCGATATCGGCGGTCATGATTTTGGCATGGGCCATTCTCATGGCGGTCACAACGATGGTCACGACGGCCATCACGACACCGTTGCCAGCGAAGCGCTGATGGTCTCGCACTCTCATTCCAGCAATGATGGAATGCAGGATTTCAACACCGGCGACATGTTCGGTCCCGGGCTCGACATCGGCCAGATGGCGTCGTCGAGTACGGCTGATGGTGGCGTCAACCAGCGCGAGGAGCGAGCCAAGCGTTACAAAGCTGCGGTGGAAAAGGCGAAAAACGACCCCAGCCGGCGTTACTACGGCGCCCACATTGTTGGTCACGGTCACGCCGACATTCCCGAGCTGTTCAGACAGCATGCCGTTGAGGTTGGTATGGTGCGTATCTGCAACAGTGTCGCCAACTTCAACCCTGTTGACCTGACCGGTGAGCAGGTAAGCGACTGGAGTTTCTTTACGCCCCCCTACTCCCGCAAGAACACCCCGTGCGGTTACTACCCTGGCGCCCCCGGTTTGACGAGGGTGTTCAAGCAATACTGGCAGGTGGCCGAAAAGAAAGAGTGGTGGCAGACGGGTAAAGCCAAGTACGACCGTACCAAGTCGACGTACATTGAAGTTTCCATTGTCACTTGGTTCTACGGTGAAGTTGGCGACTACGAAACGCGCGTCGACCTGAATGTGGTCTCGGTGCCGGTGCTCGACCGCTGGGACAAAATTTGGGCCCGCCGGCGCACTCCGCTGGAGCAACATCAGAAAGCGGCTCTGCAGCTTTGTGAAAAGCTGTTCAAGTCTCTCAAGCTGGCAGTGCCTTCCGCTCGAGTCCTGGAGCGCCGCTCCAAGATCCTCGACAAGAAGGCAGAAGAGGCCCGCATTGCTGCAGAGCAAAAGAAGCCTCGCCGGCCGCAAGTCGGTCAATCCGGCGCTGACCTCGACACTTTGTTCGATGATGCGCCGCTGGAGAAGAGCAAGCTCGATCCTCAGGACACCCCGGCGCCCGTGGTAGTTGCTCCGTCAGCCGATCGGGTAACTGCTGAGCAAACCGAAGCAGCTTCGGCTCCGGCTGTGGTCAAGGCCGACGGCCCGACGGCAGTGGATCCGGTTGCTGAGGCGGACCTCGGTAAGGTTGTGATGGTGCCTGTTACCATTCCGCCCCCGAGGCTGAAGCGCACCGATAACGAGTAAGGCAAACGTCGCAAGACGCACGACCATTTTTACTTCCGGTATTGACTGGAGATAGAGGACAACATGAAAAATCCGCAAAAAACAATGTGGACTATTGTGCTGTTGCTGATTCTATTTGCTACCGCTGGTGGTATCGGACTGACGTTCGAATACCAGCGGGTAGCTAACTCAGATTGGTCTGGAATTGCCCCCCAGATCGCATCTCAGTTCGAAGCGGCAAACGCGCAACAAAAAGGAGTAGTACCCGGCAGCAAAGCGACTTCACGTCAAGCCGGCCAGAACCTGTTCGCTTTCCTGGAGGATGTACTGCAGAAAATTCCGTCAGGCACAGTCGTCGACTCGACTCAATTCGATCGAGTCCTGGGCGTTGAAGCAGGCAATTATCTGCGCAACGCACAGATCAGCAAGATTGCAGTCAAAGCTGATCTTTTCACAATCACTCTAATTCAGCCCCGTCAGATCGATTTGAACGGTCAGGCCGATGTCAGAGTGGCTCAACAAGTCACCTTCCGCTACCAGAAAGATAAAAGTGGCGCCATGCGCATGAGCCAGATTCGTGGCCTCGAAGTGCGAGTCAGCTGGCTACTCGGTTTCATGGATGTGTCGCAAGTTGATGTCAGTCGTGGTACCGCAGGCGATACCTTGCTTGTGGTCACGGTTGACACTCTTTTCGGCAAAACCAGCCGGTCTTTCACCATTGGAGCGGATGGCAAACCCAAGGCACCGTCGCCTTAGCAATATAAAGGTCGGTGTTATACCGGCCCTTGAGGATAACAATATGAACCCAATTTTCAAACCTGGTTACCGCATCGAAATCAAAAGTGAAGCGCAAGCCAAACTCTACAACAAGCTTTTGATCGCCAAGATTGTCGTTCAATTGATTGTTATCGCCGGCTTGCTCACCCTGAGCGGCTGGGACTGGCAAATGCTGTTCGGCGTAGCGGTCATCGCTACAGTCTGGCAGTTCGGCCCACGTCTGTGGCGCTCCCTGAAAAATAGGGGTGCCGGTGGTGCAGCCTGACGCAGGCGACATCACATTGCGCCATGTTCTTCTGATCGAAGACGATCTGACGCTGGGAGAACTTCTGGTCAACGTGTTCACACGTCATGGCGCCGCAACGGTGTTGTGGTTTGTGCGCGCTCGCCCTGTTGAAGGGAAAGACAGTAAAGGCCTGGTCTTAATCGACCCCGATGGCCGCGAATCTGTCTTTCCGATGCAAAAACCTTTCGACATCGCCTTTGTCGATTACAGGTTGAAGATGAGCCAACTCACCGGTCTGGAAGTGACGCGCAAGCTCACCGCCGGCGGTGTCAAGGTAATCGCTTGTAGCGGTTTGTCCTGTCTCAACGAAGAAATGCTCCAGGCAGGAGCTCAGGCCGGTATGGAGAAAGACAAAATCTTCAGCCGCGCTCTGCGCGAGTCTGACTTTATCAATCAACTTTGCTCACCCTGACAGCGCGTTCAAAACGTTGGCAGCGGTGACCTAACCACAGGTGGCGCCTGGCGCACCCGGAAATCGAGAATATCATGACAAATAAAACGAATCACGCATTGACTTGCAGTCACTGCGCCAAAGAGGCAGCGGTGGAAAATATCTTCCGCCTGCCGCGCACTGTTATTCCTTCGCACTACGACATCACCCTCTCGCCTGATGGTGCATCGCGCCTGTTCAGCGGCGAGGTGACGATCACGGTAGACGTTCTTTCCGCGGTGAGCATGATCAAGCTCAACGCCAAACACCTGGTGGTATCGTCGGCACTGGCTCGCCATTCCGGCGGTACGGTGCTTGAGGCTGCCATGAAACTTGACGAAGACAAAGAGATGGTCGAACTGGCTTTTGCCGGCGTTGTCGGTAAGGGTCAGTGGCAGCTCGAGCTCAAGTTTGCCGGTCGTCACGGCAACAACGGCCAGGGCTTCTTTGCCACCACCTGGAGTGACTCGGAGAAAAACGAGCACACCATGCTTTGCACCCAGTTCGAGTCGGCAGACGCCCGCTCGGCCTTTCCGTGCTTCGACGAACCCGACCTCAAAGCCACCTTCAAGGTGCGCCTGATTGTCGGCAAAGAGCTGACTGCGCTGTCTAATGGAGACATTGTCAGCGTCAGCGAATGTTCCGAAAACCCCGCCAAAAAGGTGGTGGAATTCGAGCCGACGCTGAAGATGAGCAGCTATGTCGTCTGCTTTGTAGTGGGCGAACTGGTCAGCTCCAAGCCTTTCTATGTCAGCGGCAAGCGCATGCAGATCTGGGGCATCCCCGGCTCTGAGGACCAGATGGACTTTGGTCAGCAGGTGGCATCCTTCGGCCTGGATTATTTCGAGACATACTTCGAGATTCCCTATCCGTTCGGCAACAAAATCGACCTGGTGGCAATTCCCGGCTTCGCCTGGGGCGGCATGGAAAATGTCGGCCTGCTGGTGTTTCAGCCGCGTCTGCTGCTGATTAAGGAAGGGGCCAGCGAAGACGCGAAGAGCGGTCTGGCTCAGATCATCATGCATGAACTGGCCCATCAGTGGTTCGGTGACCTGGTCACCATGCGCTGGTGGAACGGTCTGTGGCTGAACGAAAGTTTCGCTACCTTCATGCAGTACAAAGCCGCCGACGCCTTCAACGAAAAGTGGCGCTGCTGGGACAAATTCTCGTCACATCGTGACCGTGCTTTCTGGACCGATTCGGTGCGGGCCTCACACCCCATCGAAGAAACGGTGGAACGCGGTGGCGACGCCATCATGCTGGTGGACGACATTTCGTACCAGAAGGGTTGTTCGGTGCTTTACCAGACCGAGCGCTTGATTGGCGGCGAAGTGCTGCGTCAGGGCATTGTGCTCTACCTGACCAAGCACGCTTTCGGCAATACCGAGTCGTTCGATCTCTGGGACAGCATGGAAGAAGCGTGCCGCAAGAACGCACTCGCTCTGCCCATTCGCGCCATTATGGAAGCCTGGATTTTCCAGGTCGGCTTTCCGGAAGTGATGGTCAGCGAAGGTAAGAAGTCTGGCGAAATCGTCCTCAGGCAGCGGCCCTTCTTGCTGCTTGAGCGCGGTCGCAATGCACGCAAGCTCTGGCCCATTCCCATGAACATCCGGGTCAAGGGTACTGGAGAAGGCGGCGAAACCACAACCAAAGTGCTCTTCGACACTGCCAGCAAGCGCTTGCAGATTGGTGAGTATGAGGTGCTGCAAGCCAATGCCGACGGCTGTGGTTTCTATCGCACACGTTATAGCCCGACGCTGCTGGCCAAGCTTGTAGATTCTGGTCTCAAGGGTGCCGAAATCGCCAGTCTGATCGGTGACAATAAGGCCCACTTCAACGCTTGCATGATTGGTCCGGAAGCCTATCTCGCTTTCCTCTTGCAGGTAGCGAAGGCCAACGACCTCTACGGGTGGTGGCAGACCATGGACGGCCTCGATCTGCTCACGCGCATGTGTGATCAGGCTGACCGCCGCGCTCTCGCTAAGCTCGTTGCCGGCAAACTGCGGGCGCAGGCGCAAGAGCAAGCTTGGAACGTTCAAGCCGCCAGTAAGAAATTGCTGCCGGTGATGAGCAACTTCAAGCCTTATCACCTGAACCTGAACGGTCTGGTGCAAAAACTGAGCCGCACCATGCTCAGAAGCTGGAAGCAGGATAAGCAGTCGTTGACCGAGATGCAGGCGGCGCAAGCAGCCATGATTTTGCATTTCGGTGGTGCGCGTTTGCCACGAGAATTTCGTGATTTGCAAAAGCGCGCCATGCACGCCAAGCCACTGGAAATTCAGCAGTATTTGCTGACGGTGGTGGAGCGTCACGCAGCTGAGTGTGCGGCCAACGGAAAGGGAACGAAAGTCGACATCTTCACTGTGTTGGCTGACATCATCCTGCAACCTGGTCGTTCCAATGAAAGCGTCGTGGCCAAGTTCCTCGAAGAGTGGCCCACAGTGCTCGACGGCGAGACGCCTCCGATTCAGGTGGTGTACAAGGTGCAATACGGCGGCCTCACTGCTGTCAACGAAGAGAATCTGGAAGCAGATTTAAAGCGTTGCTTCAGAAAGCACCCATCGCGCCAGGCTCACGCTGTCATTCGTCGTACCATGGAACGCATTCGCGCCAACGTGGTTATGCGCCAGACGCAAAGCGCTGCTCTCAAGGCGCTGTTGAAGACCAAGTAAAACCAGACTGGTGCAAGCCGGTCGAAATTTTCAGCAAAGGATTTGATGCCGCAAGGCATCAGGTTCTTTGCTTTTTTTCACTAGATACTACGTGGTACAGTATGAAAAATCGTTCGTCTTTATAGAACACGGAAACCCAGGCGTGAGAGGCGAAAGCTGCTGTTTTTAATTGTTTAAAATTTGTAGGTAATTGTTAACGGCGCACTAAAAGCGCGGAAATACGGCGAGGTCTGATGGTTTGAAGCATAGGCATTTGCAGAAAGAGAGGAAGGAGCAGCGGTAGCAGCATCTTCCTCTCTTTTTGTTTCCGCTATTCAGCCGTGCAGATCTTGAAGCCGCTGCATTTCGAGTATCTCATCGTCGCACGTCGGGCAGAAGTGTGACGAGTTACAGGGCGTGGTGGACCATCCGTCCATCTCAGCGCTTCTTCGAAGATTCTCACTGTGCAGTTCCACAGCCGTTGTATCAGAACTCGCCATCCACGTTTGCTCGAACTGCCGGCGGCAGGAATCACAGTCGACGATAATCATCAGCTTTAGCATAACATCCACTTCCTTTAGCGTTTGGCCGCAACCTTGGGTCTTTTCGCTGCACGAGCCAGTTCTTTAGCTTTCGCTTTCTCTTTGGCCTCATTTTGCCGATATGATTCACCTTCGATCCGAATGAGTTCAGCATTGTGGGTCAGCCTGTCCACCATCGTCACCACGCACGAGGCGCTAGGAAATATTTCGCCCCACTCAGTGAACGCTTTGTTCGTGGTGATAATCGTTGACTGCTTCTGATACCTCTCGGAAATTACCTCGTACAGCAGATCTGCGTAGCGGGTGTCGTAACTCATGTAGCCGACTTCATCGATTAGAAGTAGTTCAACGCGGCACAACTTCTTCATTCGGCGTTTTCGGCCGGCATTACTCTCGCATTCCAAAAGCTCATCCAGCATCTTGCTGGCCTTAACACAGCGAGTGTTGTGACCAGCCATCAGAGCCGAGAAGGCAAGATTTTGAGCAATCATTGACTTGCCCAGATCATTTGTCGCCAGTAAGATCACGTTTTCTTTCTGCAGCAAAAAACTCAACGAAAATAGATCTTCCACCTGCTGCCGATCTATCGTTTCAGGCCAACTCCAATCGAACTCGGCCATAGGTTTAAATTGCCCGATCTGCGATCCTCTGATTCTGCGCTCCAGGCTGCGTTTCTCGCGCTCTTCTTCTTCAGCCTTCAGTAAATCAGCCAGCTAGGGCTCATCGGCATACTGGCTCCAATTTGATTCAATCGCACGCAAGCCCAGCCGGCTAGCCAGCTTCCGCAAATCCTTTAGATCTTTCGTCATTACTTTTGCTCCTCATTTGACTGAAACAAACTGTCATAGGCTGCCAACGATTTTGGTTTGATCGTCAGCTCATTAGCCAGCGGATTACTGACGAAATTTAGCTTCACAGGCGGCTTGGCACCCCTTTCACTCCGTCTTCTCTCCAGCGCTTGCTTGACCGCCGATGCATGAAAAGCCCCAGCCGCGACCGCTTCTTGTATAGCAATCTCCAATTCCTGCGCGCCATAAAGATCGAGAAGCCCTGTCAACTCCTGCGTCAGTCGACCAAGATTGTGGCCACGGTCTGCCGCCTCGCACAAAAACTTTGTGCTTGAAGACGCTGCAATTTGCAGCCGATCCATGGCACGGTGCTTTCTGGCAGTGCGCCTTTCGTCAGTGAGTTCCTTGAGATGAGCCTGCTCTTCAATCTGTTTGCCCTTGCTAAAACAACGCTTGTGACTGGCTACCTCCGTGGCACCATCGCAGAACCTGACCGTCTCAAGAGTCGCAAACACGGAGACCGTCTTTCGCACATAGGCCGGCGGTAGGCTGTAATCATTGCAATCAAACCGTCCATACGCGGTCTTGCCAATTGCAACTTGGCCGCGGTCGTACACCATATACGGTGTGCCTGGCACAGCCACCAAATTGCCTTTCTCTTGCTCGAAAGCTTCCAAGACCGTCAGCTTCTTGTCTTGCACCCACCGCCGCTCGCCAGCCTCTCTCAGTGACCACTGCCTCGCTTGCTCATTTAAATCGTCAAGGTCTTTCCACTTTCGAGCCTGCCAGAACGAACTGCGCACAAACCGTATTCCGCGCTCCACGCGCCCTTTTTGCTCCGGCTCGCGAACCTCCACCGGTATCGGCTTGTAGTGATAATGTGCGGAAAAATCCAGAATGGCCGGATTGAAATGTATTGCCTTGCCGATCCGCTCCTGCACCACTGATTTGAGATTGTCGTACAAAATCTCACGTGGGTGCAGACCTCCGAAAAAATCAAATGCATCAACATGGCCCCTGAGAAAATTCCCGGTGCCCTGATTGACATAGAACTTGAGGAAAATTTGTCGCGACCATGATAACGTCATCACAAAGGCGTACAGCTTGCGCTCAGCGCCGTCGATTGTGATCTTGCCGAAAGAGCCCCAATCAACCTGTGCTTGTTCACCCGGCAGTGTTCGTAATCTTGAGAAAGCTTTGCTTGCTGACCTCGGCCTTAATCGGCTCACAACGTCACGAAAATGGTCTACTCCACCCAAATACCCACGGTCTTTCACCATGTAAAATAACCTGGTGGCATTTAGTTTCGGATAATCTTTCAGCGTAGCCTTAATGAAATCGATGTATGGATCAACAATCGATTTGCGCACTCTGAGCTGTTCTGGCGAAACACCATTTTCACAAAGTATCCGCTCAACTGTTGAATGATGAATATTGAGCTGCGCGGCAATAGTGTTCTTGCGCCACTTCTCAGCGTAGTGCAGCCGGAGAATCTCGGCCTCGAATTCTTTTGAGATGGTCATACTTTTTTCCTGTTCCTTTGAAATACCGGCCACCATGCCAGGGCTCGAACCTCAAAAACTGGCCGCAAAGTAACCCGCAGAAGCAACATTTCACTTCCACAGTCTTTTGCAAATTTGGGTCAGGTTTTTGAGTAGGCACAGGCTCAGTAGCCGTTGTAAGAGAACCATGCGCCTGGCCCACTTCGGTACCCTGCTGAGTCACTTTCTCAACCGCCCGTTTACAACGAAATGCCGCTTGACGAGCAGCGTGCCTTAACCGTCCTCTAGAAGAAGTCTGGTACCTCTTACTTGATCGCCGCAGCGATGCCTTGCGCATCTGCTGTGCGCAATCTCCGAAACAATAAATATTGCCGCGATCACAAGGCCGGCAAATCACTACCTGGGCACGACAATGGGCACAGAGATATAGTCTGGCGTATTCTTGTAAACGCGCTACCAGGTTTCGTAGCTAAACGACTGGACAAAAAGCATCCATATCAATGAAAATAACAAGCAGAGGGGCTCTTGTGTTCATTGCACAGAAGCTTCTGGAGGCTCAAGGTACCACTTGAGCCTCCATCTTTTTAGCCACTTAAAAACATCTCAAAACGACATCCCAAATTCAATGCCACCACTTGGATGTCTGGGCTATATGCCGTGTAAGCTCACCGCCGGATATCCGCTCTTTTAAAGCACTGAATACAGCGCGAAGAGCACCGTCATGACATTCACCAGGTGTTGGCCTATTCGTCCATGTTCAATACGCGCAGAGTAACAGCGGTCTTAGCATATCCGATGCGATTAGAAACCTGGGAGCAGTTAAGAGCGAAGAATATGACATTGATCACTGGCACGGCTTCGGGTTCGCAAAGAGAAATTCGATTGGCACTAGCAGCGGTGCCGGTGGAGATGAGCGCATCAACGTCTATGAACGACATATACTCATCTTGGAAATCATTGTTTTAGTGTATTTGACCAAGGCTACAGACCTAAACTATTGAGGCGTCCACGAAACTCGAACAATCGCATTTCATTTCATCTTTTCACAAGCCTTCGGACTTCACATTTTGTCAGCCTTTGCGTTCTCGCCGCACTCGCGAAGAATGGATGGGTAATTCTTAGCTATTATTCTCCTAGAAGCAGCCGTTGATGATGACGTTGCGGAGCACAGATTTCGAGTATCTTTTTCCAACCGTTGCGCGCCTGAACAGCTTGTTCCAATGACGTCCAGTATTTGTCTAAATTGACGGACTCGTCAGGAGGTAAACTTCCACTGCCTCGAAGTTCGTCAAGCAATTCTTTTCGTTGAGCTGCATTCCGCGCTAATCTCAAAATACAGCTGAAGGCTTCGCATGCGTATGCAAAAGTTTCTCGCTCGCAGAATTCGATGTTTAGTAAAAACTCTTTGGAGCGGGTCTCGGGTAAACCAATAGCGCGTCGTTTGCAACTGTGGAACACATGCGCTGCTTCATGCACCACGTAATCTGCGAACTTTTCGTCGTCTGCAAAATACTTAGTTGATACAAAGCAAGTTGTGTTCTCACAGAGCCCAACGAATCCAGAGGCTGATTTGTTCAAACATTCTGCAGAGAGGCCTCTCAAATATAGATTCGCTAGGTTCCATGCTGTCGAGCGACCGCTCGATTGGATCAACGATGAAATGTTTTGTCTTGTTATAAAAACCACAGATTTTTCTAGGACGGAGATGACGTTCTCTCGCTCGATGCCTGGAAAGAGCCCATTCACCATTGGCTCAATCCGGCTTCGCGTGAACGCGATGAGATCATTAGATGGTACCGGAAATTCGAATTTCCCATTCGCGCGGCGATCGACTTCTTGTATCAGTGCGATTTTGAAATCGGAGTCAGATTGCTGTAATGAGCTGTAGAGGTCGTTGCCCCATCCGCGCGGGATGGGATCGCTTAATCCGGTCTGAAGATACCGAGTGATTTGTTCGTTTCTAAGGGAAGAGTCTGACATTTTAATTCGATTGTTCAGAGGGGAGTTGAAACATGTTGAGATTCATTTTCCCAGAATGGGGTTGGAATACGCGTGATTATGTTTTTGCTAGACACAACTTGGAGCAAGGCGACCACTTTTTGGGTGCAAACGGGCGTTCGCACGTCAAGAAATTCGTCCATCGAAATTGAGACTGTTTATAGTTTTGATAAAAATCGTCCAAAAATGCGGAAAAGTGGAGGCGCAGAATCGCGAACCAATGGCAAATTATCAGAATTTGTCCAACGAAGAAATCTCTGAAATCGGCGAGAACATTTAAAAACCGCTTGGCTCTGAAAGAAAAGCCTGTACTTCAGCATTCAACAGACGCTCATGCTATGTTAGAGATAGCGCCGATTTGAGTTTACTCAGCTTGCGGGCGCTTTATAAATTTAGCTAAAGCGAGGTCCTGAATATGTCGCATTTGATTCGATTCCAAACATATCTTGAATGGCATAGCTGGCTCGATTACGAGCATCTGCCCGGACTAGATTCTCACCTGTCGCGTGTCTACCACGCTATGGCAACTCAGGTAGGCTTCGGTCTAATTACGGTGGAGAGCAGTAAAGCTGCTCAGCTGCTTGGTAGTTTGAGTGAAGCAGGTTTTAAAAGCATCCTATTGAAACTACACACAGATCAAGGCGAGTGCTCAAAATCGGCGTTCTTCATTCAAAACCCTTTTGATGTTACAGAGCCGCAAGACATACTCTCTTCGATTAGCGCCGACTATGGCGTGGCACCATATGCAATACCGGACAGTGGCAAAGCAAGACTTAAGATCTACGGGATTCCTGAAGCCGATTGCCGTAGATTTCCGCTGATCAATATGCGTCCGCACCACTTGCGTCGCATCCTTTCGCTAATGCTCGAAACTAAAATCACTTTGATCGAAACAGGTGTTTTCACCGCGAATCCTCTGATCTGTCGACAGGTTTATACACAAGCTGGTTTAGTCTCAGATGTACCGTTTCACCTGCTCTCAACGGCATGGTCAAGATTAGACAGTTCATTAATTCGATTTCGAATCAGAAACCAGGACGAACAACCATGAGCACAACAAAACATAAACAAGAAACTGTTTTGATAGATAACATCGGGTTCAAAATCGAGAAGCTAACCAACGGTGATATTCACGAACCGACTGGTGCCAGATTCGCATACGAACTCAAAGGCCCCAGGTCGTCCTGGTTGCTGATACGCAACAAGCACGATAAGGAACTACTCTTCGGTGTCAATAAGAAAACTGGCAAACAATCACCCTGGTTCGTGATTGAACGCCGAGGTCACTTGACACAGGTCGAGGTCGATTCTCTGTAAGCACCGAGTTTGGTATCATTGCCGGTCATCTAGCGATGGAGAACGAGTCCGTCTACAGATCAACTAAGCAAGATTATTCCAGTACCGACGTCCCAGGCTTTCAAATAACCACGATCACCGGTCCCGGGTGAACAGGTGGTGGAATATGCGCCTGGAATCTTTCGTCCAGAACAACGAGCAAATTTGATGGAATGGAACTCAATAACCTGTAACTCGATTGCGAAAGCGACCGGTGCTTCCTTCGCGAATCAGCTCGATAGTGCCAGTCGGACCTAATCGATGTCTTGCAATTATCAGCTCCGCAACGCCTCTTAAATCTGTATCTGGCTCGTAGTACTCCTCGCGAAAGAGAAAGGCTATTACATCTGCAAAATCGGAATTCAGATCTCGCAGTTTTGGCCGCATATTCGCTCGTTCTTCGACATGCCGAGGTACACGTGCGGCAGCCACCACTGTTATGCAAAGTTTCTTCGCGATAAACTTTAGTGTTCTCAACTGCTCCAATTCGTTTTGTTCGCTACTCGGTTCCATCAGTTCTATCGGATCGACAAATAGCACTTTCAACTGAGATCCGGACATGAGCTTGTCACAGGCATTGAGAATGGCGTCTCCGGTTAGAGGTGCATGATCGAACACATGTATTGGTGTTTCTGGCAAACTAAAAGTGTGCCAGTTTGGCAAGAATGGCAGCCGAAAAGTTTGCCACTTGTCAGCCGGAACAT